>Ga0335081_10000460_pt1 | contig 71484 bp, 71 predicted proteins | sample Lox_Sample_35_FD_206713 | JGI IMG/M metagenome (GOLD analysis project Ga0335081, IMG submission 206713) | Soil microbial communities from Loxahatchee National Wildlife Refuge, Florida, United States - Lox_Sample_3.5 | ecosystem: Environmental > Terrestrial > Soil > Wetlands | place: USA...
GCTGGTGGGCGCTGTAGGGATTGAACCTACGACCTCTCCCGTGTGAAGGGAACGCTCTCCCGCTGAGCTAAGCGCCCGGTCGCGCGCAATCGTGCAAATCTGACGATCGTGCCGTGCGGTGCCGAGGATGTACGGAGCGCCTCCGGGGTGTCAACAGACATGCAACCGGGCGGACCGAAGTCCGCCCGGCTGGCCTGATCAAATCGCTTCGTTCGTTACCGCTGCGTGGGCGGCGGCGTAACCGGCGGCCAGGGCGAAGCCGGCGGCGCCGCTGCCGGGGCCGAGGTCATGGGTTCCGGCGTGGTCGCCTGAGGTTGCGGTTGCGGTTTCGGCTTTGGCTTGGCGGCCGTCTTCGGCTTTTTCTTTGGTGGCTTCGCCGCTGCGGGTGGCGGTTTCCTGACCGGTGCCGCCATGACCAGTTCGGCATAGACCGGATTCGGTGTCATGCGCGCCGGCGGCGGCGTGCCCGTCAGCGAATCGGCACCTTCATTGGATTGCACGGTCCGCACCGGAATGGTCTGTGGTGTATATCCGGCGAGCGCGAAGGTGGCCGTCAATTCAGTCGCCGTCACCGACAGCGAGCACGGCGTGCGGCAGGTTTGATTGGTTGATGTCCTGACCTCGGCGCCCGGCGGTTCGGATTCAAATTCCAAGGTCGTAGCCGCAGGCGTCGGTGTGAAACTTGGCAGTTCGAGGCTTGGCATGTTCGAGCAAGCCGAAAGGACGATGCTGGTGGCTGCAAGTACGAAGGCTGGGCGCATGATGGTTTCCGTCAACTCGCGGCGACCGGCCGCTTCCCCACGTAACAAGGCGGACGACACGTGAAGGGTACGATTCCGAGTACGACTTCGTTGCATCGCCAAAGGCGACCGCGCTGGCCGGCTGAAGTATTCGTAGGCCGCCACGGCCGTCAAGCATACACTTTGATTATATTGTGCTCTTAATAGGGTAAACGCCGTATTAATTCGGGAAAAATCCATTGCATCGGCACAACCCCTGGTTCAGCCGTCCTGCGCCAGCAGATCGGATATGGCCCCCGCCAGGTGGTCGAAATGGCCAATGATCCGGTCGGGCTTGAACTGCGAAACCGGGGTGTCGGTATAGCCAAAATCGACCGCAATCACGGCCACTCGTGCCGCGCGGGCGGCATCGATATCGGCGACGGAATCCCCCACCATCACGGCCCGGTCCAAGCGGCCTCCGGCCTGCCTTATTGTGCGCCGCAATATCTCCGGATCGGGTTTCTGCACGCCAAAACTGTCCTGACCGCAGATCGCCGCAAAGCGCGCGCCGAGATCGAGTTTTTCGAGCAGGAGACGCGACAGCCGCTCGAGCTTGTTTGTGCAAATGGCCAGCCGATACCCGCGCGCCGCCAGTGCATCCAGCGCGCGAACCGCGCCGGGAAAGGGTTGCGACAGATCTGCAATATGCGCGCTGTAATGCGCGATGAAATCGTCGAACAGGCGATCGATGTCGCTTGTTGCCAGCACGCGGTTTTCGCGCGCAAGCCCGCTCTCGATCATGCGTCGCGCGCCGCCGCCCACCATGGTACGCGCTTCTTCGAATGGAACCGGCGGCAGCCCGTGCCGGCCAAAAACACTATTCAGGGTCGCGACCAGATCGGGCGCGGTATCGACCAGTGTTCCGTCGAGATCGAAGACAACAGTGGCCGGCGCGGTTGGCATGGCTGATCGCTAGCGGTCCGGCGAGTTCGTGGCAAGATGGCGATTTCGCATGCAATGCTCGTCGGAAGAGCGCCGGCAAAGCGCGCTTTTTCGGCTATGCGGCGAGAGGGAAGCAGGATAGACAGGCCCGTCTTTTGACCGGATCCATTTCGGCCATGCAAGTCGAGGCTCAAAAACGCCAAGCCGCCGAATGCGCGCTCGGATGGGTCAAGCCGGGCATGCGCATCGGCCTCGGCACCGGCTCGACCGCGAAGCACTTCGTGGAGCTTTTGGCCGAACGCGTGCGCGCCGGTCTCGCTATTGTCGGCGTTGCGACCTCGGAAGCAACGCGAGCCGATGCCGAACGTCTCGGCGTGCCGCTCACCACTCTCGATCAAACGCCGGCGCTCGATCTCACCGTGGACGGCGCCGACGAAATCGCCCCGGACTTGAGTCTCATCAAAGGCGGCGGCGGCGCGCTGCTCCGCGAGAAAATCGTGGCCATGGCCTCCGCTCGCATGATCGTGATCGCCGACGAATCGAAATGGGTTCCCGTGCTGGGCCGCTATCCTTTGCCTATCGAAGTTGTGCCGTTTGGCCTTGCCGCCACCCGCCGCGCCATCGAATCTGTCGCCGCCAGCGTCGGCGCCCCCGGCCAAACCACGCTGCGGAAGGGCAAGGACGGCCATGCTTTCGTCACCGATGGCGGCCATTGGTTGCTGGATGCTAATCTCAGCCGAATTGCTGATCCCAAGGCCCTCGCCGATCGACTTTCACCGATCCCGGGTGTGGTAGAACATGGTCTGTTCGTAGGGATTGCCCAGGTCGCGATTCTCGCAGGACCGGCGGGCATCCGTGTTGTCGAGCGGTCTTGATATCGAACTCTCACGCGAAAGGACTATTCAGATGAACAAGGTTGTTCGGTATGCGCTTGCCGTCTTGGCAACGTCCCTATGCGTAACTTTGACCGTTCCCACCCGTGCCGAGCAGCAGCCGACGGCCGGCGCGCTCGCCGCGGCCAAGGAACTGGTCGACATCATCGGTCTTTCGCGCGGCTCCGAAGGGCTCATCGGAGAAGTCGTCTACGGCACAGCATCGACGTTTCTGTCCACCGATCCCCGCCTCGCCGGCGACATCGGGGAGATCTACGACATCCTGATCAAGGAGTATTTTCCGCGCAGCGCTGAGCTGACAAACGAGATCATCAAGCTGTTCGCGACGCGCTTGACCGAGAAGGAACTCAAAGACGTGCTGGCGTTCTACAAGTCGCCGATCGGCGTGAAGTTCAAGAAAGAAAGCGAAGCCATCCAGGGTGAAACCATGGAGCGCGCCAAGGTCTGGGCGCAAAAATTTCGCGAGGAAGTCGCCGCGCGGTTTCGCGAGGAGTTGAAGAAACGGGGTCACAACCTCTGACCGCCGCGCTCACTGACAGCCCGGGCCGCGACAGTTCAAGCTTAGAGGTCGGCGATGCCCGAAGTTGATCTTTTCGTCATCGGTGCAGGTTCCGGGGGCGTGCGCGCCGCGCGCATCGCGTCAGGCCACGGCGCGCGCGTGATGATCGCCGAAGAATATCGCTTCGGCGGCACCTGCGTGATCCGCGGCTGTGTGCCGAAAAAGCTGCTGGTCTATGCCTCGCGCTTCGCCGAGGAGTTCGAAGACGCCGGCGGTTTCGGCTGGACAGTGCCCGAACCGAAGTTCGACTGGCCGACGCTGATCGCCAACAAGGACAAGGAAATCGCGCGCCTCGAGGCCGCCTATCTATCCACGCTGGAGCGGGCAGGGGTGCGCACCGTAAAGAGCCGCGCCGTGCTCGAGGACGCCCACACGGTGCGCCTGCTCGCGACCGGCGAGACCGTGCGCGCCAAACACATCCTGGTCGCGACCGGCAACGGCCCGTTTCACGGCGCCAAGATCGCCGGCCTTGAACACGTCATTTCCTCCAATGAGGCCTTCCACCTGCCACGATTGCCCAAGCGCATCCTGATCCAGGGCGGCGGCTACATCGCGGTGGAGTTCGCCGGAATTTTCCACGGCCTCGGCGCCGAGGTCACGCTGGTCTATCGCGGCGAAAGTATTCTGCGCGGCTTCGATGACGAGCTGCGCGCGCATTTGCGCGCCGAGATGGAGCGCCGCGGCATCAAGATCGTCACCCGCCAAATCGTCGAAGCGATCGAAAAAGTCGAGCATGGCTTGTGCGTCAATCTCTCCGACCACGAGGCTTTCACCGTCGACCAGGTGATGTTTGCGCTGGGGCGCCATCCCAATGTGTCCGGCTTCGGGCTGGAGAAAATCGGCGTCAGGCTCTCCAAATACGGCGGCATCGATGTCGATGAGTATTCGCGCTCATCCGTGCCGAACATTTACGCCATCGGCGATGTCACCAACCGAATCAATCTCACCCCGGTTGCCATTCGCGAAGGGCACGCCTTTGCCGACACGGTATTCGGCGGCAGGCCGACCGCGGTCAACCACAGCAACGTGCCAACCGCGGTGTTTTCCGAGCCGGAGTGCGGCGCAGTGGGCATGACCGAGGCGCAGGCCGTGGAGCGGCTGCCCAAGGTCGATATCTACAAGACCCAATTCCGGCCGCTGAAGGCGACACTGTCCGGGCGCGACACGCGCGTGTTCATGAAGCTCGTGGTCGACGGCACCAACGATCGCGTGGTCGGCTGCCATATCGTGGGCGAGGGCGCGGCCGAAATGATCCAGCTTGTCGGCATTGCGGTGCGGATGAAAGCGACCAAGGCCGACTTCGACGCCACCATGGCGGTGCACCCGACCGCCTCCGAGGAGCTCGTCACCCTGCGCGAGAAGGCCGCAAGCCACGTCCGCGTCGCGGCCGAATAGCATTGTTTTTTAAGTGTTTTTTTAGTCCGCTCGCAAAGGCGCCACTGGCCATTCCTGCCGGCCCTCGTGTATAACGCCTAGCTCCTGAACAGTCTGAAGGGAGAAGGAGTTTCCTCTCGTGAGCGAGCGTTGGACGCGCGACAGTTGGCGCAAAAAGCCGATTGCCCAGGTGCCCGAGTATCCGGACAAGCGTGAATTGGAGGCCGTCGAGCAGAAGCTCGCAAGCTTCCCGCCGCTGGTGTTTGCCGGCGAGGCGCGCAACCTCAAGGCCGCACTCGGCCGCGTCGCCGCAGGCGAAGGTTTCCTGCTGCAAGGCGGCGACTGTGCCGAGAGCTTCACCGATCCGAGCGCCAACAACATCAGCGCCAACAACATCCGCGATTACCTGCGCATATTTTTACAGATGGCGGTGGTGCTCACCTATGCCGCCTCTATGCCTGTGGTGAAGGTCGGCCGCATCGCCGGCCAGTTCGCCAAGCCGCGCTCTTCGCCGACCGAGAAGCGGGATGGCAAGGAGTTGTCGAGCTATCGCGGCGACATCATCAACGGACCCGAATTCAGTCCCGCCGCACGCACGCCCGACCCCGCGCGCATGATCGAGGCTTATCGTCATTCGGCGTCGACGCTCAATCTGCTGCGCGCGCTCACCCACGGCGGCTATGCCAGTCTCGGCCGCGTGCATCAATGGATGCTCGATCTCGATCCGCGCTCCTCGCAGCGCTACCTCGAACTGGCCGACCGTATTTCCGAGGCGCTTGCCTTCATGCAGGCCTGCGGCCTCGATCTCGAAAGCCATCCCGAACTCAAATCGACCGATCTCTACACCAGTCACGAGGCGCTTCTGCTCGGCTATGAACAGGCCATGACCCGCGAGGACTCAACGCGCCCCGGCACTTTCTGCTGCACGTCGGCTCACATGCTCTGGATCGGCGACCGCACGCGCCAGCCCGACCATGGGCACGTCGAGTTCTGCCGTGGCATCATGAATCCGTTAGGCTTGAAATGCGGCCCCTCCAGCAAGGTCGACGAACTGCTGCGTCTGATCGACATCTTAAATCCCGAGAACGAGCCCGGTCGGCTCACGCTCATCTGCCGGCTCGGCGCCGACAAGGTCGGCGATCTGCTTCCCCCCATGGTGCGCGCGGTCAAGCGCGAGGGGCATGCGGTCGTGTGGTCGTGCGATCCCATGCATGGCAACACCATCACCTCAAAGAGCGGCTACAAGACACGCCCGTTCGACCGCATCCTGCAGGAGGTCAAGGCGTTCTTCGCCGTGCATGCCGCCGAGGGCACGCACGGCGGCGGCGTGCATTTGGAAATGACCGGACAGAATGTGACCGAGTGCACCGGTGGCGCACATGCGATCACCGACGAAGGGCTGAACGCCCGCTACCACACGCTGTGCGATCCGCGACTCAACGCCGAACAGGCGATCGAGATGGCCTTCCTGATGGCGGATCTGCTGAAGGCCGAACGCGCCGCGCGCGTCAAGCCGCTGCCGGCTGCGGCCGGGCTATAGCATGAATCCGAATCGCTGTTTTCTGCGTAGCGAGGCTTCGTCGCGATAGCTGTGACACGCGCGTTCCTCGGTGATAGGTTGGCGATGGCATCGCCGGCTCGGCGCGGGGCGAGGGGATTCTAGAAAAGTTCGGGCACTGGAGAAGTTCATGCAGGGCTGCTTGCCGGGTGTGCGTACGCTGGCGCTGACGCTCGTTGTTTTGCCGTTTCTGACGGTCCATGCCGCGGCCCAACTCGCAGTTTCCGCCAACGACAACAAGTCCGCCAATTCCGAAGGCCGGACCATCGTGGTGGAAAACGCGCCACCCGACACGGTCACGATCATCAATCTGAGCGTATTTCCACCCAGGATTGTCGGCGAGGTGAAGGCGCCCGCCAGCGTCGTTGGTCCGCCGAGCAGCGTTGCGATCGCGCCGGATGAAAGTTTTGCCCTGGTCACCAGCGGCTTCAAGATCGATCCCGCTAATCCGAAGAATGCCATTCCCGACGACAAGCTTTCGGTGATCGACTTGAAATCGTCGCCGCCCGCGGTGATCGGCACCTTGCAGGCCGGAATGGGTGCCTCCGGCGTTTCCATCAACCGCGCCGGCACGCTTGCACTGGTCGCCAACCGCTCGGAAGGCACCGTTTCGGTTTTCACCATTTCGGGTAAGACGCTCGCGCCGGCCGGAAAGGTCCAGCTCGGCGACACCAAATCAGGCCCGAGCCACGCCGCCTTCACACCCAATGGCAGGATGGCGCTGGTCACGCGCGACGGCGACCATCGCATCTCGGTGCTTTCTGTTGACGGCAACAAGGTCGAGGATACTAAGCGCTACATGGTGGCAGGCATCCGGCCTTACAGCATTTCCGTCAGTCCAAAGGGCGATGTGGCGGTGCTGGTGAACCAGGGCGGCAATCAGGGCGACGTCGATATTCTCAGCGTCGTCGATCTCAAGCAAAATCCGCCGCGCATCGTCGATCACATTACCGTCGGGCAGGTGCCGGAAGGCGCCACCATGTCGCCCGACGGTTCCTATGTTGCGATCACCATTCAGAACGGTTCGGCCCGCGCGAGGGGTCAGCAGGGCTACAACGATCATGGCCTGGTCAAGATCTTTCGCATTCACGGCACCAAGCTCACGTTTGCCGCCGCGGCCAAGGTCGGTGGCTGGGGCCAGGGCATCGTCTGGAGCAAGAACGGCAAAGTGCTGCTCGCGCAATCAGGTCTGAACAAATCGCTCGATGTGCTGACCTTCAACGGGAGTCAGTTGAAGACGGTCGGCCAGATCAAGGTGAACGGCGTGCCCGCCGGCATTCGCACCGTCGAGCACTGACCGCGTAGCAGTCATTCCCGGCGGGAATTGCGGCGGCGGGCAGAGCCGCGCTAGATCATGTTGCAAGGATAGCCATGAATCCGCGCCCCGCCGATCGCCTCAACATTGCGCTCGCCCAGCTTAATCCCGTGGTCGGCGACGTCGCCGGCAATGCCGATAAGGTGCGGCAGGCGCGCGCGCAGGCCGCCGCCGAAGGCGCCGATCTGGTTGCATTTCCGGAGCTTTTCATTTCGGGCTATCCGCCCGAGGACTTGGTGCTGAAGCCGGCGTTCCAGTCTTCCTGCCGCAGCGCGGTCGAAGCGCTTGCGCGCGAAAGCGCCAATGGACCCGCGCTGCTCGTCGGCACGCCCTGGCTCGAGGACGGCAAGCTCTACAATGCCTACGTCTTGCTCTCCGGCGGCGTGATCGAAAGCGTTCGTCTCAAGGTCGACCTGCCGAACTACGGCGTGTTCGACGAAAAGCGCGTGTTCGTGCCAGGGCCCAATCCGGGACCGATCCTGGTGAAGGGCGTGCGCATCGGCATACCGATCTGCGAGGACATCTGGGGTCCGGAGGTCGTGGAGTGCCTGAGCGAGACCGGCAGCGAAATCCTGCTCGTGCCCAACGGGTCGCCCTATTGGCGCGGCAAGACCGAGCATCGCCTCAACATCGCGGTCGCGCGCGTGGTCGAGAGCGGCTTGCCGCTGATCTACCTCAACATGACCGGCGGTCAGGACGAGCTGGTGTTCGACGGCGCTTCCTTCGTGCTCAACGCCGACCGCTCGGTCGGCGCGCAGCTTCCCGCCTTCCGCGACGCCGTGGCGTTGATCGCGTGGCAGCGCGAACCGCGCGGGTGGCGCTGCGTGAGCGGACCGACGGTCGCCGTCGAGGAGAGCGACAAGTCCGATTACACGGCCTGCGTGCTCGGCCTGCGCGATTACGTCGACAAGAACGGTTTTAGCGGCGTGGTGATCGGCCTGTCCGGCGGCATCGACTCGGCGCTCACCGCGGTGATGTCGGTCGATGCACTGGGCGCTCAGCGGGTGCGCTGCATAATGCTGCCGCACAAGTTCACCTCGAAGGAATCGATCGACGACGCCGCTCAGATCGCCAAGACGCTCGGCGTGCAATACGACATCGTGCCGATCGAGCCGGCAGTCTCCGGCCTGGAGAAGACGCTGGCGCCCCTGTTTGCCGATCGGCCGCGCGACGTCACCGAGGAGAATCTGCAGGCGCGCGCGCGCGGCACCATCCTGATGGCGATATCCAACAAGTTCGGCCTGATGGTTGTGACCACCGGCAACAAGTCGGAGATGTCCGTCGGCTACGCCACGCTCTATGGCGACATGAACGGCGGCTTCAACCCGGTCAAGGACCTCTACAAGACCGAAGTTTTTCGCCTCGCGCGGCTGCGCAACACGTGGAAACCCGAAGGCGCGCTCGGTCCCGACGGCGCGGTGATCCCCGACAACGTCATCATTCGGCCGCCCACCGCCGAGCTGCGTGAGAACCAGAAGGACGAAGACTCGCTGCCGCCCTATGCGGTGCTCGATCCAATTCTGGAGCGCCTGGTTGAGCGCGAGGAGCCGGTTGCGAAAATCATCGAGGCCGGCTTCGACCGCGAAACCGTGATGAAGGTCGAACGGCTTTTGCACATCGCCGAATACAAGCGTCGCCAGGCCTGCCCCGGCGTGAAGGTGACATTGAAGAATTTCGGCCGCGACCGCCGCTACCCGATCGTGAACCGCTTTCGTGATACGGGTGCGTCGCTCCCCGCGCCCGACAAGACTCTGCTCAAGCACAACGCCGCCACTAAAACCGACGCATTCGATTTTTAGAGGCTGATGCCGGCCAGGCTTGTCCCAACAGGGCGCCGGGATCGAATGTCCGCTCTCGGAGTCAACACAGAAAACATATGCTCAATTTGGGTTCTTCGCCTGTTACCTATGTCGCGACATTCAAGGGTAACATTTTGCGATGCAAAATGATCTCTGAAGCATCGGTGTCGCAAGGATATCTCTCGAGGGCATCTCTGTAGTGGACGTGTCGTCTGGCATGTTTATTTTGGTATAATAAAAAAATTATCTTTTGCTGATTCGGGGTAAGTGCGTATCTCAAGTGCCAGTTGGGAAACCTGGAAATGATCGGCGTTCAAGCGGGCCGGATCGTAAGCGGCCAAACAGCTGACGAGTAAATTTCGCAGCTGATTTTGAAATTGATGGCGAGGCTGGCAAGACGCGGAATGAATCGCGACAGGCGATCGAGTTCCCGCTTCGGCATCACCACATCGCCGACGCCCCGCGGGACTTAGGCCGGTTCATGTATTCAAAGGACTAACGGAGTTTCGCCGCGCTGAACTGATCGCAATCAACAATCGGCACCTTACGATTCTCGATCTGGCAGGCTACGTATTGCAGACGCTTTCTGAGTAAGGCTGTAGCTCGCTGACGATGGTGGTGTTCGAGAGTTTCATTTTGCGAATTCGATGTGTGTGGCAGGAGGGGAGATGCCACTCGATAATATTGCGCGATTTTGGTCGCGGCCCACATTGCTGGTCAGCGTATTACTCGGTCTCGCGATAATCGGCCTGACCTGGTTCGGCGTCATCCTTCATCTAAACGAGCAACGATCGCTTGCAATCGAGGCGGCGCGACAGAACACCGGAAATCTTGCCCGCACCTTCGAACAACAAATAATTCAAATCATCGAAGCAACCGACAAGGTGTTGTTGGGGCTCCAAAGCGAGTATGAGGACGATCCGGGACGGTTTGACTTCGAGAACTTGCGGCGCTTTCAACGCGGCGGATGGAAGCAAATCTTCAATATCATCGGGCCGAACGGCGAACTTCTCGCCACGTCGGAGCCGGTCTTGCCGAGCAGGATCTTTGAATTCAATGATCGCGACTATTTTCGCGTCCATGTCGACGACGACAGGATGGGTCTCTTTATCAGCAAGCCTATCGTTGGAAGATTTTCGGCCAGTAACGTGGTCGTATTCAGCCGACGCTTGAGCAATAAAGATGGCTCGTTTGCCGGAGTTATCGCCGCATATATCTATCCGGACCTGCTGGTTCGTTTCTATGAAACGATCGATGTCGGCAAGGAAGGAGCCATTAGTCTATGGAGAGGCGACGGCAGTCTTCTCGCGGCTCGAGGTTTCAAAGACAAAAATCCGACAGTCACTGAAAGCGCGAGACGTCTCGTTGCAAAGTTGCAAGAGCAAGGGACTGGTTTTTACATTGGTCGCGGAAGAATGGACGGCATCACCCGGCAGATTTCTTTTCGCAGAGTTGCATCATTTCCTTTGGTTGTGACGGTGGCTTTATCTGAACAAGAAATTCTGGCGATCTATCGGCGCGATCGTATTCGCTATTTTAGCGCTGCCGCGTTTTTGACCGCAATTGTTCTGGTATTCGTCGGCTTCATCGCTGCGCGCGAGCGGCGGATCGAAGACAGTGCAAGGGCGAAGCGCGAGTCGGACGCGCTACTTGCGCGCGCCAATCTTGATCGGGCCGAAAGCGAAGAACGTCTGGCATGGGCGATGGAGGCGACCGGACAGGGAATCTGGGAATTAAATCTTGCGAATGGAAACGCTTATATGTCGCCTTGCTGGAAGGCCATTTTGGGATATGCCGATGATGAGCTCGTCAACAACGCGCTGATCTACAGAGATTTGCTTCATCCGGCCGATCGAGCGGCCGCTGCCGAAAGACTCTCCGAATACAGGCAACGAAAGTGCAAGTCTCATTCGGTCGAATTCAGACTGCGGCATAAAAGTGGTGACTACAGGTGGCTGCTGAGTAAGGCCAAGCTCACGGAGGATTCTACACGGCTGGTCGGTACGATCGCGGATATTACTGCGCGCAAGCAGGCCGAAGAGGTCATAGCGCAGGAAAACGAGAGACTCGAGCGGTTGGTTACCGAGCGCACGGCAAAGCTTCAAGAAGAAATGCGGAAGCGCGAGGAAGCGCAAAGAACACTGTTTCAGGCGCAAAAGATGGAAACCGTCGGGCAGCTGACGGCGGGCGTTGCGCATGATTTCAACAATCTATTGGCGGTCATCAATGGGGGTCTTGAGTTTATCGAACTGGCTGCAAAGAAACACCAATCGGCAGAGCCGGAGTTGATCGAAGCCAGCATACGTGCTGGGCAGCGCGGCAAAGAGCTTGTGCAGCAGCTGTTGACATACTCCCGTCAGGCGCCACTGCAAGCCAAGCCGACCATCGTTGATCAATTGGTGCTGGACACGCTGCAACTCTTGCAACGCACTATCGGCGAGTCGATCGAAATCAACATCAAATTGAATGCTTCGGGAGCAGGAGTTTTGGTCGATCGCGGACAATGGACCAATGCGCTGATTAATTTGGCGATCAATGCCCGCGACGCTATGCCCGAAGGCGGCAAGTTGACTATTGCGACCGTGTGCCAGCGGGCCAAATGGGCAGACAAAGAAGGCCCGATCCGGTGGCCCATGGGGGAGGAGGTCTGTATTTCCGTGAGCGATACTGGCCATGGCATGACGGAAGAGGTCCTCCGGCGCGCCACTGAACCGTTCTTCACCACCAAACCCGATGGACTTGGCACCGGGCTCGGGTTGAGCATGGTGCATGGGTTTGTGGAGCAATCGGGCGGGCATATTGAACTGGAGAGCGAGGTTGATCGTGGTGCAACCATCACGATCCGTTTGCCTCGAATTGATATGGGAGAACAGCAAGACCAGATCGGCGCAGATCCCGCACTACTCAACGGAAATCAGAAAACCGTATTGTTGGTGGAGGACGACGTTGATGTGCGAACGATGACGACAGCTCAATTGAAGGAACTCGGCTACAAGGTACGAGTTGCGGCGGATGGGAAAGAAGCCCTCAACCTTGTCATATCGCCCGCATCCTTCGACGTTTTGATGACCGATGTTGTGCTGCCATTTGGCATGGATGGACTTGCCATTGTGAGGGAAACGCTGCAGGCGCGGCCGAAAATGGCTGTTCTCTGTATCAGCGGTTATGCGCCCTCGCAAAAGAAGATGAAATGGATCAAGGCGCAAAATATTGCCTATTTGGAGAAACCATTTTCCATAGCTCAACTGGCCGATGCCCTCGAAAAGATGACAGCGCATTAGAATTAAAATTTTACATTTCGACTCGAATAGCATCATGTCGGCGATCGACTTCGACACGACCTCGTGCTGGTCGCGCGCGGCAATGTCCAACTTGTCCGAGATGGCCTACTGTCCCGGCAGGAACGGCGTCCCCACCGAACGCACCTTGCGGTTGGGATCCGGCTGCTCCGAGCCTTCGTGTGTGGTTGCGGTGGTCGTCGGCTCGGTTGTGGCAACCGCCGGGGATGCTTTCGGATCGATCCGCGCGCCGCGCAGATCGGGCTTGATCGCGCGCCCCTGTGCGTCGACCTTCGGCATCGACATTTGCCGCGCGCGTTTGTCGTCGACCAGAATATCGCCGGTCTCGATCGTGGTGCGATTGTCGACATTCTTCAGCGCATGCGCCCAGCTTTCGCCCGGCTGGCGGCAGCTGCAGGCGGCGACCACCTCCTTGCGATAGAGGAACGCATTCGGCAGTTCGGTGTAGGGCCGGCCGCTGAGCGACACTGCCTGGTTGACGTCTTCGCCCGGGTTGCGATGGGCGTACAGCGCCACCTCCGCGGCCGGGCATTGCCGCTGGCACGCGCGTTCGTCTTCCTGGAATCTGGCCTGCGTGGTCGAGAACGAGATCGGGAAGTAGTAGCCGTCGCAGGTGCGCACGCAGAGCGTCCGATAGCCGCCAGCGACATTAGCGCCGGGGGGCGGCGATGTCGTGTCGCCCTGCGGCGTCGTCACCGTCTCATTGTTGCCGAACAACGGCGGAATGCCGCCGAACAGCTTCTCAAAAAATCCGCGCGGCTGCGTCGATTCCACCATCGCGCGGTATTGCGGACCGCAATTGTTTTGCGCGAGCGCGACCACGAGACTGCGGCGCTGACCTTCGCGATCCAAGCCCGCAAGCTTCAGCCGCTCCATGTCGGATTGGATGCGGTCGAGATTGGAACGCATCTGCTGGATTTGTGCGCTGAGGGGTCCACACCCTTCGGGCTGCCCGCCGAACAGGAAGAATCCCGTTCCGCAGCCCATCCGCGACGACTGCGCGTTCAGTCGATCGATGTCGGCCTGTTGCTTGTTCAGTGCGTCCTCGAGCTTCTTGAGCTGGTCGATGCGACTCGTATCACCGCCGCCGCGGTCGAACGCGATGAGCTGGCCTTCAAGCCGCGCGCAAATCGGATTTTGTGCTGGCGGTGCCGGTGGCGCCGGCGCGCCGGATTGTGGCGGCGTCTGCGCCTGCGCAAGGATGGCCGTGGCCGCCAGCGCGATGGCGGCGCAGCCAAAACCTCGGCGAAGAATTCTACGACGCGCGGTTGCGGTCATCTGTTCCGTTCGGTGAGCGTAATTCGCACGCGTGCTGGGCCATGAGAATAATGCCGCACGAAGCTATTTTACCCATCAATCAGCCACCGCGCGAGTGGCGCCAAGCGGGGCGTTTTGCCGCTCAGTCCGCCAGCGGCATCGCGCGCACGCGCCGCGATTCGGCATGCAAGTTCCACAACACGCCGCAGATGATCAGCCCGGCGCCCGCGAATACCAGCACGTCGAGGGGTTCGCCGTAGACCATCCAGCCCACGAACGCAATCAGCGGAATCCGCATGAAGTCGATCGGCACCACGATCGTCGCGTCGCCCCAGCGGAACGCGTTGGTGAGGCAGTAATGGGATGTCAGTCCTACGATGCCGAAGGTGGCCGCCGCCATGGCCGTATGCGTGTCGAAGCGCAGGACAAACAGCGGATCGCTGCCTGCGAGCGCGATCGGAAGCTGCATCGCATTCATCCAGAAGATTATCACGAAGGTGCTGACCTTGTTGGTGAGACTCTTCGTCGCGATCAGTGACAGTGCGAACGCGAGCGCCGCAACCAGCACCAGCATGGCGGCCGGCTTGAAGCTCGCCAGTCCCGGCCGCACGATCACGAGCACGCCGATGAATCCGAGCACGATGCTGCCCGCGCGTGTCGGCGTCATGCGCTCGCCGAGCAGCGGAATGGCGAGCAGCGCAACCCACATCGGCATGGTGAATTCGAGCGCGAACACGGTCGCGAGCGGCAACAGCGTAATTGCCCACGCCCAGGTGTATTGCCCGACGAAATGGATCGTGTTGCGCAAACCATGCAGCACGAGATGCTGCGAGTTCAGCTGCGCGCGGAGTGAGGGCCGCGACAGCGTGATGGCCGCCATCACGACGAAGCCGAAGCCGGTGCGGCAAGCGAGGATTTCGAAGATGTTGAACCTGGGCGCAAGCTCGCGCACGGCCACCGCCGATGCCGAAAACGACAACAGCGCACCGGTCATCCAGAATACGACCCGGCCGAGATGCGTAGGATTCACGATCGAATGGCTCGTTACAGGCTGCGGCGCGCCTCTCTAGCAGCAACGCGCTCAAACGTCACTCGGCGTCCGGTTGATTCTCCGGCCGTGCCTTGTCGAAAGCCGCAAGCTTGAGACAAGCCGCGTCGACGCCATTGATTTTTGGGAATTTATCCAGCGGAACCTTCAGCCGGCGCGCATTGAACACCTGCGGCACGAGGCAGATGTCGGCCAATGTCACCGCGTTGCCGAAGGCATAAGGGCCTGGCCGGATCATCGTTTCGAGGGCCTCGAAGCCGTCGAGTACCCAATGATGGTACCAGGCATCGATCTCTGCCTGCTCGTGCTTGAGCTGGTGCTTCAGATAGCGCAGCGGCGCCGTGTTGTTGAGCGGATGGATGTCGCAGGCGATGAGCATCGCCGCCGCGCGCACCTTCGCGCGCGCGACCGGATCCTTCGGCAGCAGCGGCGGAGAGGGATGCGTCTCGTCGAGATATTCGATGATGGCGAGCGACTGCGTCAGCACCTCGCCGTTGTCGAGCGTGAGCGCCGGCACCTTCATCTGCGGGTTGACCGCGCGATACTCCGGCCGGCGGTTGTATCCACCCTCCTTAATGAGATGGATTGGAATCGATTCGTACGACAGCTCTTTCAGATTGAGCGCGATCCGTGTCCGATAGGCCGCGGACGAACGAAAATAGGTGTAAAGCTTCACGGCGCCTCCTGCCTGGCGATCACGGCCCGCGGATGGTCGGTTATTAGGGCTTGCGCTTGTCTTTGTTGATCTCCGCCGCAAGCGCCGCCGATCGCTCGGTCAGGCGATCGATCGCGCGGTTGAAGGCGGCTCGATCGGCCGGCTCGACCACCTCCACAAGCCGCTGCGCGAAATCGAGCGCGATCGGCGCCAGATCCTGGTAGATCGCCTGGCCGTTCGGCGTCAGCGACAAAAAGGATTCGCGTAAATCCTCGCGGTTGGTTTTTCGCACCAGCAGCTTGCGTTTCTCCAGCTCCGCCACCGCGCGCGAAACCTTGGTCTTGTGCATGTGGCTGTGCGCGCCGATCGCCTTGCCGGTCATCATGCCGTATTGCCCGAGCGTCACCAGCACGCGCCATTCCGGCACGCCGATGCCGTAGCGTTCCGCATAGATGCGCGAGAGCGCCTGCGAGGTGAGGCTCGCCACGACATTGAGCCGGTACGGCAGAAACTCCTCGAGCTTGAGCTGGGCGGGTGCCATCGCCACCGCCAGATTTGACGAACTGTCATTCATGCCCGCTTGTTCCCCGAAACACGCTGATGGCCCGTTGGCCGGGCATTTGATGCGTTGATCCTAGTTGCACACGCAACTAGAGTCGTTCAAAAGCGGCGTCGAAGCAAGCCCTTGTGGAGCGTGTGCCAATGGCAAAATACATGTCCGGCTTCGGTAATACGTTCGAGACCGAGGCCTTGGCCGGCGCGTTGCCGATCGGGCGGAACTCGCCGCAGAAGGTCAATTACGGGCTTTACGCCGAGCAGATTTCCGGCTCGCCCTTCACCGCGCCGCAGGACACCAATCAGCGCTCGTGGCTTTATCGCATCCGCCCGACCGTGCGCCATACCGGCCGTTTCGAGCGTATCGACCACGGATTGATCCGCACCGCGCCCGGGCACGACGATACGGCGCTGCCGCTCGGCCAATTGCGCTGGAGCCCGACGCCGATCCCGAAGAAGAAGCTCACCTTCGTCACCGGCCTGCACACCATGACAACGGCCGGCGATGCCGAGGCGCAAGGCGGCATGGCCGCGCACGTGCTGCTGATCACGAAATCCATGGAGCGCGAGCATTTTTTCAACGGCGACGGCGAGATGCTGATTGTCGCGCAACAGGGCCGCTTGCGCTTTCGCACCGAATTCGGCGTGATCGAGATCGAGCCGGGCGAAATCTGCATCATCCCGCGCGGCGTCATTTTCCGGGTCGAGCTGATGGGCGGTCCCGCGCGCGCCTATGTGTGCGAGAATTACGGCGGCGCCTTCACGCTGCCGAACCGCGGGCCGATCGGCGCCAATTGCCTCGCCAACGCGCGCGATTTCCTCACCCCCGTTGCCGCCTACGAGGACTCGGAAAAGCCCCACACGCTCTACGTCAAATGGGGCGGCGAGCTGTGGCGCACCAAGGTGAAATATTCGCCGCTCGATGTGGTCGCCTGGCACGGCAATTACTATCCCTACAAATACGACCTGCGCCGCTTCTCGCCGGTCGGCGCGCTGCTGTTCGACCATCCCGATCCGTCGATCTACACGGTGATGACCTCGCCGTCCGAAACGCCCGGCACCGCCAACGTCGACCTCGTGATTTTTCCGGAGCGCTGGCAAGTCGCGGAGAACACGTTCCGCCCACCCTGGTATCACCGCAACATCATGTCTGAATTCATGGGGCTGGTTTACGGCGTCTATGACGCTAAGCCCGAGGGCTTTGTTCCCGGCGGCATGAGCCTGCACAACCAGATGCTGCCGCACGGACCCGACAGCGACGCCTTCGCGCATGCCAGTGCCACGGAACTGAAACCGGTGAAGCTGACCAATACACTCGCCTTCATGTTCGAGACCCGTTTCCGCCAGCACGTCACCAAGTTCGCGGCCGAACTCCCGACCCGGCAGGACGACTACGTCGACTGCTGGAGCGGGCTGAAGAAAAATTTCAACCGCAGGCAACGCAAGCCCAAATGAAACTCGCATCCCTGAAACACGGCCGCGATGGGCGGCTGGTCGTGGTCTCGCGCGATCTCAAGCGCGCCGCCGATGCCGCCGCTGTTGCGCCCACGCTGCAAGCCGCGCTCGACGACTGGGACGGTGCCGCGCCGCGGCTGACCGAGATCGCCGACGCCCTCGAGGCCGGCCGCATCGCGCACATGCCGTTCGACGAAGGCAAATGCGCCGCCCCGCTGCCGCGCAGCTACGGCTGGGCCGACGGCTCGGCCTACGTCAATCACGTGGCGCTCGTGCGCCGCGCGCGCGGCGCCGAATTGCCGGAGTCGTTCTGGACCGATCCGTTGATGTATCGCGGAGGGTCTGACGGTTTCCTCGGGCCGCGCGATCCCGTCCCGGTGTCCGACCTCGCCTGGGGCGTTGACCTCGAAGCCGAGGTCGCGGTGATCGTCGGCGACGTCCCGCAAGGCGCGAGCCCGCAGGAGTCCGCGCCGCTGATCCGGCTGCTGATGCTGCTCAACGACGTGAGCCTGCGCAATCTGATCGCGCCCGAATTGGCCAAAGGCTTCGGCTTTCTGCAGAGCAAGGGCCAGACCGCGTTCTCGCCGGTTGCGGTGACGCCCGACGAGCTCGGCACGGCTTTCGACGGCGGCAAAATTTCCCTCCCGCTGGTCAGCCACGTCAATGACGCGCCGTTCGGCAAGCCCAATGCCGGCATCGACATGACCTTCGATTTTCCCACGCTGATTTCGCATGCGGTGAAGACGCGGCCGCTCGCGGCCGGCGCGATCATCGGATCGGGCACGGTGTCGAACCGCGACGCCGATGGCGGTCCCGGCAAGCCGGTGGCCGAAGGCGGCGTCGGCTATTCCTGCATCGCCGAATTGCGCTCGGTCGAGACCATCCGCTACGGCGCGCCCAAGACGCCGTTTCTGAAATTCGGCGACCGCGTGCGCATCGAAATGTTCGATCGCGCTGGACGCTCGATCTTCGGCGCCATCGATCAGAAAGTGGTAATGTCGTGTTGACGTCTGACGCGCGTCTACCGTCCGCATTCGATGGCGACGAATTCGTCGCACTTGCGGCCGGCGCAGGCATAGGCGTCGAGCGGCACCGCGCCGGTGATCTCGCCGCGGTGGACTTTATGGAATGAAACCGCGCGCTTGAAGTCTCGGATCTTGCAGAAATGCGTCGCCATCGCCTGGCCGCATTTTTCGCCCTTGGCCAGACAGCGGTCGACGCCGTAGCCATCCGCATTATTGGCGATGATGAAGATACGCCTCTCGGCCTGCGCGGGAGCGAACCCACCGATCAGCACAAGCGCAACGACGCACGAAACAAGCAGCGACCGCATGGGATCACTCCTCTGTTTCCGGTCCGCATCAACCCGGCCCCAACTGGAGACAATGTGAACGAAATACTTAACAGTTTGATAACCGCCCAAATATGCAGCCTGGCGCCGCGGCAGGCAAGGCTGAAAGAGATGGCGGCGGACTTGACCCTGTCGTCGGAGTGCCGCATTGTGCGGGACATGCACGGCCTTAAGCAAATTTGCATTTGCCCGGAGATTATTGGCTAGCGATCACGCTGGCTCGGCCGTCTTTTCTCATATTGAGACACGATAGACGCCCCGGCCAGCAGGTCAGGGGAACCGATGGAATTGCGCCTGTACGATACGCTCACGCGCGAGAAGCGGGTTTTTAATCCGCTCGATACGAAGCGCGTGCGCATGTACGTGTGCGGGCCGACCGTTTACGACTTCGCCCATATCGGCAACGCGCGGCCGGTGATCGTGTTCGACGTGCTGTTCCGCCTGCTGCGGCATCTCTACGGCGCGGAGCACGTCACCTACGTGCGCAACATCACCGACGTCGACGACAAGATCAACGCGCGCGCAGCGGAGCGCGGCATTCCGATCCGCGAGCTGACGGAAGAGACCTACAAGAATTTCAAGGAGGACGTCGCGGCGCTCGGCTGCCTGCCGCCGACCTTTGAGCCGCGGGCAACGGAATATGTAAGCAATGCCCGGGCGCCGATCGACATGATCCGCCTGATCGACAGGCTGATCGCCAACGGCAATGCTTACGTTGCCGAAGGCCACGTGCTGTTTTCGGTCTCGACGATGCCGGATTACGGCAAGCTTTCAAAGCGCTCGCTCGACGAAATGGAGGCGGGCGCGCGTGTCGAGGTCGCGCCCTACAAGCGCGATCCGATGGATTTTGTGCTGTGGAAGCCGTCGGCCCCTGAACTGCCCGGCTGGGAGAGTCCCTGGGGACGCGGTCGCCCCGGCTGGCACATCGAATGCTCGGCGATGTCGGCGGCGCTGCTCGGCGAGACGTTCGACATCCACGGCGGCGGCATTGATCTGGTCTTTCCGCACCACGAAAACGAAATCGCCCAATCGCGCTGCGCCTTCCACACGCCGGTGATGGCGAATTTCTGGATGCACAACGGATTCCTGCAGGTAGAAGGCGAGAAGATGTCGAAGTCGCTCGGCAACTTTTTCATTATTCGCGATCAACTGAAGGAGTGGCCGGGCGAAGTGATCAGGCTTACGATGCTGCAAACGCATTACCGACAGCCGATCAACTGGACGGAAACCGGCCTACGTGAGTCAAAGCGTACACTTGACCATTGGTACCAACTCACCGCCGATGTCGCGCCGAAGATGTTGTGCGCGGATGCCGTGGATGCATTGAGCGACGATCTCAATACGCCAAAATCGCTTGCTGCGTTGCATGAACTTCGCAGCGAAGCGGCCAAAGGCGCGACTGGCGCCGCCTCTTGCTTAAAAGCAAGCGCGCAATACCTCGGCTTGTTGCAGCAAGATGCGGCGGCGTGGACCGCTTGGCGTCCAGCATCTCTTGCGCTCGATGATGCGCATATAAAAGATGCGATTAGTGTTCGAAATGCAGCGCGCGCTCGCAAGGATTGGAAAGAATCCGATCGCATTCGCGACGAGCTCGCCAAAATGGGCGTCGTGCTGAAGGACACCAAGGACGGCACCACCTGGGAGATCGCGCGATGAATTTGACTCGCATGAGTCTCGCCGCACTCAAACCTGCTCCCTCCCCCCTTGAGGGGGAGGGGTGGGGAGGGGGGTGTCTTTCCTGCACGCAAATAAAATTACCCCCCTCCCGACCGCTTTCGCGCGTTGCGCTCAAGCGGTCGACCTCCCCCTCAAGGGGGGAGGTGACAAATGAAAACGCGCGCTGCGCTGCGCGCGGGCACCCCTCTCCCATTGGGGGAGAGGGAAAACGAGGGACATCGCGATGATGGCTCGCGCAAACCCGCGCTTCGCGCTGCGCCCATTCCTGCCGCGCGACGCCGAGATCGTGGCCGCGATCTTCCGCGCCAGCATCGAGGAATTGACCGAAGACGATTACAATCCATCGCAGCAGGACGCCTGGGCCTCGGTCGCCGATGACGCGGCGGCCTTTGCCGAGCGGCTTGGGAAAAACCTCACGCTGCTGGCGACGCTCGAAGGCTCGCCCGTAGGCTTTGGCGCGCTCGCGGACAACAAGACCATCGACATGCTCTATGTGCATCCGGCGGTCGCGGAGCAGGGCGTGGGCTCGATGCTCTACGATGCGCTCGAAAAGCTTGCCGTCGCCCGCGGCGTGTCCCAGCTGACGGTCGAAGCCAGCGACACCGCGCGCGAATTCTTTGCGCGCCAAGGCTTTACCGCCGAGCAGCGCAACACCATATCGGTCGGCAACGAGTGGCTCACCAACACCACCATGAAGAAGAAGCTGACCCAGCAAAGGAGCGCCTGATGGACAAGCCCGAAACCCCGTTCCCGCGCCACTGGCTCTATTACATCGCGCTCAAATACGTGGTCATCGCCGCCGCCATCCTGCTGGCGCTCTATCTCTTCTACAGCCTGTCGTGAGGCGCCGAGCAAAGATGGTCAAGGAACGCCTCTATCTCTTCGACACCACGCTGCGCGACGGCGCGCAGACCAATGGCGTCGATTTTACGCTGCACGACAAGCTCGCCATCGCCGCCATGCTCGACGACCTCGGCATCGACTACGTCGAGGGCGGATATCCCGGCGCGAATCCGACCGACACGAAGCTCTTCGCCGAACCGCGCAAGCTGCGCAGCACGTTGACCGCTTTCGGCATGGTGCGCCGTCCCGGCCGTTCGACCTCCAACGATCCTGGTCTCGCCGATCTGCTCAACGCCAAGGCAAAGGCAATCTGTTTTGTCGCAAAATCCTGGGACTATCATGTGCGCGTCGCGCTCAACACGACGCTCGAGGACAATCTCACCGCGGTCAAGGAAAGCGTCCGCGCCGCGAAAGCCAAAGGCCGCGAGGTGCTGCTCGACTGCGAGCATTTCTTCGACGGCTACAAGGCCAACCCGCAATATGCGCTGGCCGTCGCCAAGGCCGCCTACGACGAAGGCGCGCGCTGGGTCGTCTTATGCGACACCAATGGCGGCGCGCTGCCGCATGAGGTCGAGACAATCGTCGGTGAAGTCGTGAGGGTCATTCCCGGCACGCATGTCGGCATCCACGCCCATAACGACACCGAGCAGGCCGTGGCCAATTCGCTCGCCGCGGTCCGCGCCGGCGCGCGCCAGATCCAGGGCACGCTCAACGGCCTCGGCGAGCGCTGCGGCAACGCCAACCTCGTCTCCATCATCCCGACGCTGAAGCTCAAGAAGGAATATTCCGAGCGCTTTGACATCGGGATTTCCGAGCAGCAGCTCAAGAACCTCAAGCATGCCTCGCATGCGCTCGACGAAATCCTCAATCGCGCGCCCAATCGCCACGCGCCCTATGTTGGCGACAGCGCGTTCGCCACCAAGGCCGGCATCCACGCCTCCGCCATCATGAAGGAGCCCGCCACCTACGAGCACGTCGCGCCGGAAGCGGTCGGCAACCGCCGCCGGCTGCTGGTGTCGGAGCAGTCGGGCAAATCCAACGTGCTGGCCGAACTCGACCGCATCGGCCTCAAGGTGGACAAGGACGACCCGCGCATCTCGCGCCTGCTCGAAGTGGTCAAGGAGCGCGAGGCGATCGGTTATGCCTACGAAGCCGCCGATGCGTCGTTCGAATTGCTCGCGCGGCGCATCCTGGGCACCGTGCCGAATTTCTTTGACGTCACCTATTTCGACGTCAAGGTCGAGCAGCGCGGCCAGAACGGCAAGGGCAGCGAGACGCTCACCACGGCTGTCGTGAAGGTCAAGATCGGCAACGAGATGCTGATCAACGCCGCCGAAGGCAACGGTCCGGTCAATGCGCTCGACATCGCGCTGCGCAAGGATCTCGGCAAGTACCAGAAATTCATCCGCGGCCTCAAACTCACCGATTACCGCGTGCGTATCCTCAACGCCGGTACCGAGGCCGTCACCCGCGTGCTGATCGAAAGCGAGGACGAAAGCGGCGACCACTGGGCCACCGTCGGCGTCTCGCCCAATATCATCGACGCCTCGTTTCAAGCCCTGATGGATTCGATCGTGTACAAGCTGGTGAAGGAAAACGCCCCGGCATAATGACTTCACCCTCCCCACCGCTCGCTGCGTGAGAGAGGGGATTTTGCGTCATGCGCGGAGAAAATCATGATCGATCACATCTCCATCGAAGTCAGCGATCTCGCCCGCGCCACGAAGTTCTATGAATCAGTGCTCGGCACCCTTGGCATGACGAAGCTGCGGACGTGGCCGACCGCCAGCGGCTTCGGCAAGGTCTATCCCGAGTTCTGGCTCAACGCGCGTCCGGAAATGCCGAAAACGCGCGACGACAGCGGCATTCACATCTGCCTGCGCGCCCGCGGCAAGGATGCGGTCGATGCGTTTTTCGCCGCCGCCTTGCGCGAAGGCGCCACATCCGACGGCCGGCCCGGCCTGCGGCCCGAATACAACGATCGGTACTACGCCGCCTTCATCCGCGACCTTGACGGAAACCGGATCGAGGCGGTTACCTTCCTGTCCGAAGCGGAATGATGCGGTCGCGGCCTTGACGGCTCAGGGCAGATTTTGGAAACACACGGCAACGCCCAGCCGGTCGCACAACGCATGCTGTTTCAGACGCAATTCTACGTGCTCGTGTTTCTGCCGGCGGTCACGCTGCTCTATTACGCCGTCGCTGGATCGACCGTCGCGCGGCAATGGGTGCTGATCGCCGCCTCGCTGATCTTCTACGGCTGGTGGGATCCGCGCTTCGTCATCCTGCCCGTGGCGCAGATCATGGCCACCTGGCTGCTGGCGCGCGTGCACGAGCGCAGCGGAAGCTCGACGCCGCTGGCGTTGGGCGTCGTGCTCAACCTGGCCTCGCTCGCGACATTCAAATACTTGGATTTTCTGCTCGCTTCGTTCGAGGGCGTCAGCGGCGTGACCCTGCCGCGCGCCCACATCATCCTGCCCATCGGCATCAGCTTTTTTTCGTTCCAGCTGATCTCATACCTGGTCGATCGTATGCGCGGCGCGGCGCCGATTTATCCGCTGCGGCCCTTCGCGCTGTTCGTGCTGCTCTATCCCCATCTCATCGCCGGCCCGATCGTGCGTCACAACGAGCTCGTGCCGCAGTTCGCCGACGATCCGCGCCGCGAAGGCATGTGGATGCGCATCGGCGTCGGTCTGGTCATCTTCACCGTCGGCTTCGCCAAGAAGGTCCTGCTCGCCGATCGCCTCGCGCTGCTCGCCGATCCTCTGTTTTCGCAGGCAACCGTGCGCGCGCTCGGTTTCGGCGAATCCTGGACCGCGGTGCTTGCCTTCTCGCTCCAGCTTTTTCTTGATTTCTCGGCCTACACCGAGATGGCGATCGGCAGCGCGCTCATCTTTGGCGTCATCCTGCCGGAGAATTTTCGCCGGCCCTATCTAGCCACCGACATCCGCGACTTCTGGCGACGCTGGCACATTTCGCTGTCGAACTTCCTGCGCGATTATCTCTACATTCCGCTCGGCGGCAGCCGCCACGGCCCATGGCGTTACATCCTTGCCACCATGGGCACCATGGGTCTGTGCGGACTTTGGCACGGCGCCGGCTGGACCTACGTGGTGTGGGGCCTCTGGCACGGGCTCGGTCTGGTCGTCTGCCGCGGCTGGCAGGCGCTGCACCGGCCGCTGCCGACCTTCGTCGGCTGGGCGCTGACCATGCTGTTCGTGCTGGCCGGCTGGGTGGTGTTTCGCGCACCGGGCTTTGCCGCTGCCGGCTCGATCCTCGAATCGCTCGTGGGCGGGGCGGGATTGCAGGGTGGCATCGCCAATCCTGGATTGATTGCCGCCGCTGCCCTCGTCAGCGTGCTGGTTCCCTCCGCGCATGAATTGAAGGACGCCGTGCTGCGCCCGCACGCGCTCATCGGGGCTGCAGCCGCGGCGGTGGCGGTGGCCTGTATCTTCGAAGTCGGCAACGGTCCGCCGATCAATTTCATTTATTTCCAGTTTTGAGGCCCGCCGGTGTGGCCGAAATTCGTCAAGGTGTTTTTGACCATATTCGTGCTCGGCACTGTCAGCCTGTACGGCTTCATCCTCCTGATCGATCCCTATGACAGCGGCCGGTTTGGCACCCGCTCGATTGCGGGCATAGTCGACGAGGATCCGCGCACCGCAGACGTCAGCCGCGGCCGCGATCCACGCTTCGATTCAGCCGTCATCGGCAACTCCCACGGCCAGTTGCTCGATCCGAACCGTCTCTCCGCAGCCAGCGGAAAACATTTCGTGCAGCTCACGATTCCCGGTACCGGCCCGCGCGAGCAGCTGACGCTTCTGCATTGGTTCATCCGCCATCACGCCCGCATCGGCGCAATCGTGCTCGTCGCGGATCCGACTTGGTGCACGCTCGATTCCTCGCTGCCGATCAGCAATGCTTTCCCGTTCTGGCTCTATGGCGACAGCAATTTCGAATATGCCTTTCATGCGCTCAGGACTGCCGCGCTCGATCGCGGCTGGCGGCGCATTCTGCTCGCGCTCGGCCTGCGGCAGCCGAGCGATCCAGCGGGCTATTGGGACTATGAGCTCGGCCGCGTATGGGCATTCGCGCCGACCATTCCAGAAGGCTTTACGCCGGCGGCCGCCGTGCGCGAGCCAAAACAGCTATTTCCCGCGATCGAACGGCTGCGCGGTGTGCTCTCCGAACACGCCATCCCGTTCGTCATCGTGTTTCCTCCGGCGTTCGTGACCGAATTGCCGGCCGCCAGCAGTCAAGCGGCGGAAATCACGGCCGAATGCAAAGGCGCATTCGCGCATCTGGCCGAAAGCCACTCCGGATTTATCGATTTTGCGGTGGACGGGGAATTGGCCCGCGATCCAAGAAACTTCATGGATGCTACGCATTATCGCGCCGGTGTTGCCCGTCAAATCGAGGCGCGGATCGTCGCCGCCCTGGCGCACACTGAACGCTGAGCAATTACAGTTTCTCGATCGAGGGTTCCATGGCTGAAACTTCGCCGTTCGGCGCCGCGCGCGCCGCCTGCATCAGCTTCGGCAAAATGTCCTCGACCCGGTCCACCACGCTATAGCGCACGGAGAGCCCGGGGCGGATGAATTTCAACCCCGCCATGTGATCGAGCAGCGTGCAGAGCGGATCCCAGAAGCGGTTGATGTTCGCGAGCAGGATCGGCTTCTTATGACGGCCGAGCTGCGCCCACGTCATCTGCTCGACCAGTTCCTCGAGCGTGCCGATCCCGCCTGGCAGCGCGACAAAAGCATCCGCGCGATCGAACATGATCTGCTTGCGCTCATGCAGGCTGCGCGTGACGATCATCTCCTGCACTTCCATCAATGCGAGTTCGCGCTCCTTGAGAAATTCCGGGATGACGCCGGTCACCTCGCCGCCGTGATCGATCACCGATTTTCCGAGCGCGCCCATCAACCCGATTGAGCCGCCGCCGTAGACCAGGCGCACCCGGTTCTCCGCTAAAATCCTGCCGAACAGGCGCGCAGCCGCGACAAAGGCCGGGTCCGCCCCCGGGCCTGACCCGCAAAACACGCAAACGCTTCGAATATGGCTCATGAATTTCGATATGACCTGGACTTATGACCGAATTTGGCGCCCCGTACTGAGCGCCATGATTTAACGCCAGCAGGGCTTTAAAATTCGCCTTACTGGACCTTCCCACCCTCTATGTAAGCATTGCCGCGGTAAAAAACTCCTATATGAAGGGCGTGCGACGGTCCCCCGCCACGTGGGCCCGTCCGCAGTTTTTTACGGGCCATCTATGAGCGAAATGCACGTCCGATCGCCTCACGCCATGCGGCGGGAGATCTCCACGGGAGGCGGGGCGTTGTTCACGACACTCGCGCGGCTGTGGCCTTATATCTGGCCCGCCGAACGGCGCGACCTTCAAATCCGCGTTCTGCTTTCCGCGCTGCTGCTGTTTGTCGCCAAGCTCGCCACCGTCGCCGTGCCTTTCACCTTCAAATGGGCGACCGACGCGCTGGTCGGGCAGGGCACTGCGCCGTTCGCGGCGGATTCATGGTTGAGCTCCTGGCTGACCTGGGTGATCGCCGCGCCCATTTTGATGACCGTCGCCTACGCCGGCATGCGCATCGCCATGGCGGCGATTACCCAGCTGCGCGACGGCCTGTTTGCCAAGGTGGCGATGCACGCGGTGCGCCGCCTTGCGATTCTGACGTTCGAGCACATGCACCTTCTGTCGCTGCGTTTTCATCTCGAACGCAAGACCGGGGGCTTGACGCGCGTGCTCGAGCGCGGCCGTAACGGCATCGAAACCATCGTGCGCATGGTGATCCTGCAGCTCGCGCCGACCATCGTCGAGCTCGCGCTCATTGTGTTCGTCTTGCTTTATCAATTCGACTGGCGCTACGTCGCGGTGATCGTCGCCACCGTCGCGGTCTACATGTGCTACACGTATTTCGCCACCGAATGGCGCATCGCCATCCGCCGCAAGATGAACGAAAGCGACAGCGACGCCAACACCAAGGCCATCGACTCGCTGCTCAATTACGAAACGGTGAAATATTTCTCCGCCGAGGATCGCGAGCGTGCGCGCTATGACCGCTCCATGGCGCGCTACGAGGACGCGAGCATCAAGGCTTATACCTCGCTCGCTGTGCTCAACGCCGGCCAGGCGGTGATTTTTACCATCGGGCTCGGCGCCGCCATGGTGATGTGCGCCTACGGCATCCGCGCCGGCACCAATACGATCGGCGATTTCGTCATGATCAATGCCATGATGATCCAGCTCTATCAGCCGCTGAATTTCATGGGCATGATCTACCGCGAGATCAAGCAGGCCACCATCGACATCGAGATCATGTTCGCGATCTTGAAACGCAAGCCCGAGATCGAGGACGGCCCAGGCGCAAAGCCGCTGAAAGTCACGACCGGTGTCATCCGCTTCGAAAACGTCAGCTTCGCCTACGAGCCCGCGCGGCAGATTCTCAAGGGCGTGAGCTTCGACGTTCCGGCCGGCAAGACGGTCGCGATCGTCGGCCCCTCCGGCGCCGGCAAATCCACCATTTCGCGGCTGCTGTTCCGGTTCTATGATCTGACCGGCGGTCGCATTCTCATTGATGGTCAAGACATCCGCGACGTGACGCAGAAATCCCTGCGTGCTTCCATCGGCATGGTTCCGCAGGACACCGTGCTGTTCAACGACACCATCCGCTACAACATCCGTTATGGCCGCTGGGAAGCGAATGACGCCGAGGTCGAAGAGGCGGCGCGGCTTGCACAAATCGATACCTTCATCCGGCTCTCGCCGCACGGTTACGAGACCGAGGTCGGCGAGCGCGGGCTGAAGCTTTCCGGCGGCGAGAAGCAGCGTGTCGCCATCGCCCGCACCATCCTCAAAGCCCCGCCGATCCTGGTGCTCGACGAAGCCACCTCCGCCCTCGACAGCCATACCGAGAAGGAAATCCAGGACGCGCTTGTGCGCGTGTCGAAGAACCGCACGACGCTGGTCATCGCGCACCGGCTCTCGACCATCGTCGGCGCCGATGAGATCATCGTGCTCGACGCCGGTGTGATCGTCGAGCGCGGCACGCATCACCAGCTGCTCGCAAAAGGCGGCCTCTATGCCAGCATGTGGAACCGTCAGCGCGAGGCCGAGGAGGCGCGCGAGAAGCTGGCGCTCGTCGAGGACGACGTCGTTGCCCCCAATCGCAACCCGCCGCCGGTCGACGAAGTTCTTGCTCCCCCCGAGCCTGTCGCGCCCGCCGACGCCGCGGAGTAAATCAAGCTCGACCAAATCATGTCCATCGCCGATTCCATCCGCGCGCAGCTCGTGCCCATCCATGCCGAAGGCTACCCGTTCATCGGCGGGTTCGCGCTCGCGAGTCTCGTGCTGTTCTGGCTGTGGCCGCCGCTCGGTTGGATCGGCACGCTGCTGACCGCCTGGTGCGCCTATTTCTTCCGCGATCCACCGCGCGTCACCCCGGTGCGTGACGGCCTCATCATCGCACCCGCAGACGGTCGCATCAGCCAGATCGTGATGGCGCTGCCGCCCGCCGAGCTGAATTTGAGCCAGCAGCCGCTGCCGCGCGTGTCGATTTTCATGAGCGTGTTCGACTGCCACGTCAACCGCAGCCCCTTTGCCGGCAAGATCGAACGCATGGCCTATCATCCCGGTGCTTTCTTCAACGCCGACCTCGACAAGGCGAGCGAGGCCAACGAGCGCAACGGTTTTGTCATTGCGACACCCGCGGTGCGCATCGGCGTTGTGCAGATCGCCGGCCTGATTGCGCGTCGCATCGTGCCGTTCGTGCGTGAAGGCCAGGACATTGCGGCCGGCGAACGCATCGGCATGATCCGCTTCGGCTCGCGCGTCGATGTTTATTTGCCGACCGCAATCGTGCCGCTCGTGTCCGAAGGCCAGCAGGCGGTTGCAGGCGAGACAGTGCTTGCCGACCTGCGTCCGGCCGATGTCATTCGCAGCTTCCGGACCGGCTGAAATGACCGTGCTCGCTGCCGCGGCCGCCGCCATGACAACGGCGTAATTTCGCTGCTACAATACCGCCATGCTTTTCTCGCCCTTCGAACCGGACCGCATCGAAGCCCACCGCAGACGCTTGCGCGCCATTCCGGTACGCACGCTGTTGCCCAATCTCATCACCCTGCTCGCGCTCTGCGCCGGGCTTACCGCGATCCGCCTCGCAAGCGAGCAAAGGTTCGAGTGGGCGTTGTATGCGATCGTGTTCGCCGCGTTGCTCGACGGCATGGACGGCCGGCTCGCACGCATGCTGAAGGGCACTTCGCGCTTCGGTGCCGAGCTCGACAGTCTCGCCGATTTCGTCAATTTCGGCGTTGCGCCCGCATTGATCCTCTATCAATGGGGCCTCAACGAATTCAAATCCGTCGGCTGGATCGCGGCGCTGGTGTTCGCGCTCTGCGCCGCGCTGCGGCTTGCCCGGTTCAACGTGCTGGCGGAAGACCCGAACCGGCCGGCCTGGGCGGCGAATTTCTTCGTCGGCATCCCGGCGCCCGCCGGCGCCATCACCGTGCTGTTGCCGCTCTATCTGGAACTATTGTTTCCCAATCTGCCGCATTACGTCCTGGTGATGCCGCTGGCATTCATCTACACGCTCTTCATCGCGTTCCTGATGATTTCGCGCCTGCCGGTGTTTTCCGGCAAACGCGTCGGCAAGCGCGTGCCGCCCGAAATGGTGCTGCCGGTGTTCGGCGCGGTGGTAGTTTTTTTCGCCTTGCTCATCAGCTACCCGTGGGAAGTGCTGACCATCGGCACGCTCGCTTATCTGGCCTGCCTGCCGCTCGGTCTGATGTCGTACCGCGAGCAGGAGCGCAAAGCCGCGGCGGTCGCCGCCGCCTCGAACACGATGCCGGAAGGCGAGTCCGCGCCCGCGCTCGCGCCCTCGGTGCCGGCGACCGACGGTCCCGAGCGTCCGGCCCGGCTCAACTGACATCGAAGCGCAGTCGCCATGCCGCGTGCCACGCAGGTTCTCAAATCGGCTGATCGCGCAGGTCGCCGGGTCATTGACACGCTCATCCTTCCGTTCGAGCGGCGCCAGGCCAAGAGCGGATTCGTATTCGGCGTGAACGGCACCTGCGTCGAATTCGATTTTGCCGAGCCGGTGCTGCTGCGCACCGACGACGCGCTCGCGCTCGATGACGGCAGTCTCGTCGAAGTTGTTGCTGAGCCCGAGCCCGTGCTGGAAGCGCGCCTTGATGACGGTGCGGCGCTGGCGCGGCTCGCCTGGCATCTCGGTGACCGCCATGTGCCGGTCGAGGTGAAGCAGAATCGGTTGCGCGTCCGCCGCGAGCCCGAACTCGAAGCGCTGTTGCAGTCGTTCGGCGCGAAGATCGTGGCCCTTGAAGCCCCGTTCGAGCCCGATGGCGGCGCCCATGCCGCGCATGGCGATCATCATCACGCTCACCACCATGACCATGGCCATGCGCACGGCCACGACCATCACCACCACGATCACCCCCACGATCACCCCCACGATCACAAACACCACCGCTGATCGATCCCGCGCGGCTTGAGCCGGTCGCGGTCGCGCGCTACCAAGGCATCATGGACCGCCTCAAGAATAAGATCGTGCTCATCACCGGCGCGGCCGGTGCGGTCGGCGCCGCGGTGGCGCAGGCTGTGAAAAAAGCCGGCGGTACCGCCATCGGCACCGACCTCGCCAAGCAGAACGGTATGGAGCACGCGCTCGATGTCACGGCCGAAGCCGACTGGCAGCGCATCATTTCCGCCATCGGCCGCAAGCATGATCGCCTGGATGGCCTGGTCAATGCTGCCGGCCTCGCCAAGCTCGGCAATATCGAGGATACCGATTTCTCGAGCTGGCGACAGATTCTCGCCGTCAATCTCGACGGCACGTTCCTCGGCTGCAAGCACGCCTTCCCGCTGCTCAAGAGAAAAGGCGGCGCCATCGTCAATCTCTCTTCGGTCTTGGGCCTGATCGGCGGGCAGAATTTCACCGCCTACAGCGCCTCGAAAGGCGGCGTACGCCTGCTCACGAAATCGATCGCACTGCACGGCGCGCGGCTCGATCCGCAGGTGCGCTGCAACTCGGTGCATCCGGCCTTTCTCGAAGGTCCGATGGTCGACAACATCCTTGCCGCCACCGAGCATCCCGGCGGCGCGCGCGCGCGCATTACCCGCGACATCCCGCTCGGCCGCTTCGGCACCGCCGCCGAGGTCGCCGACATGTGCGTCTATCTCTTGTCCGATGAATCACGCTTCGTCACCGGCGCCGAATTCACCATCGACGGCGGACTGACGGCGCGCTGAGTTGCATTTGTTCTGTGCCTCCGCCTCGGTTGAGGCGATCGAATAGCCGCAGCGGTTGCTCCCTTCATTGCAGCCGCCGGAAATATAGGCGCAGCCTTTGTTGAACGTACGGGCAATATTACATTTCCAATTTGGACTCTGATTGGTGTCCGACATGGCATTGGATAAGGCGTTCGATCTTGCCTCGCCTTGTGTGGCGCCGGAGCAAAAATCCGGTACTGACACCGCCCCCGCACGCACTGCCGTTGCCAGGATAGCAACAAGCGGCAAGGGCTCCCCATGTCTGCTCCGCGTCCGCTTGAATCGTTGAGAACGTCCACACCATGGCGATTGCTGCGGGCAGTAAAAATTTGGACGGGTCCATAAGATCTTCTTTCGAATTTTATATTTGTTAATTATACAAAACTACGACGGCGCAGGACTCACTTCAATGACCGACAAGACAAGGGAGCACGCGCATGATGTTTCGGCTTCCATCGCCGATGACTCAAACGCATGTCTGAGACTTGGGACCGCTGCAGTGCAAATTGGCCGACGAACCCTATTTTGCCGGTCGCGATTTCCTGCTTTTATTGTCCGAGGTGTGGCTGTGGTGTGGGGCCTCGGGCAATCGTGGCACTGTCAGACGTGATTGCCGCTGCAAAGCCGGTATGCGCCAAGCGTTAAAACTTCATCCCGACTCGCGTTCTGTGGCAGCCGTTCACGTCGAGGTGGACGTATCGCTTCCGCGTTCCGGCAATCTTGTGCTGCAGTATGTTGTAACCGGAAGGATGAGCGATCTACACATGCCGCCCGTGACCGCCTCTGCGCGTGCCGATGAACTTTGGCAGCATACCTGCTTCGAGGCATTCGTCCGTGCGCTGCCGGCGACCGCGTATTACGAGTTCAACTTCGCGCCCTCCACGCAATGGGCGGCATATCGGTTCAGCGGCTACCGCAAGGGCAAGAGCGTCGCGAGCGAGATCGGCGCGCCGCGCTTCACGGTGCAATCAGACGCCGAGCGCTACCAAATGCAAGCTTCGCTCGATTTGAATCATCTGTCGCACTTGCCCACCAATGCGGCATGGCGCCTCGGGCTCTCGGCGGTGATCGAAGAGACAAGCGGCCTTAAATCGTACTGGGCGTTGGCGCACCCGCCGGGCAAGCCTGATTTCCATCACTCCGATTGCTTCGCGCACGAGCTTCCAGCGGCGGATTTCGCATGAAATTTGGCATTGATCGACTGCTCGCCGAATCCGAATTGCGCGCGCCGCTCAAGGGCAGGCGCGTTGCTTTGCTCGCGCATCCGGCTTCAGTCACGAAAGACCTGGAACATTCGCTCGACGCTTTGGCTGTATGCGATGACATCAATCTCGTCGCCGCCATCGGCCCGCAGCATGGCCTGCGCGGAGACAAGCAAGACAACATGATCGAGTCGCCGGACTTCAACGATCCGGTTCACGGCATCCCGGTCTTCAGCTTGTACGGAGAAGTGCGCAAGCCGACCAAGGCGATGATGGATACATTCGACGTCGTCCTCGTCGATCTGCAATCCTTGGGCTGCCGGATTTATACGTTCATCACGACGCTTTGTTACGTGCTCGAAGCAGCGTCGAAAACCGGCAAAGCCGTGTGGGTGTTGGATCGCCCCAACCCTGTCGGCCGTCCGGTCGAAGGCCTGCTGCTGCGAAACGGCTGGGAAAGTTTTGTGGGAGCGGGACCGATGCCGATGCGTCACGGCATGACGCTCGGCGAGCTGGGCTTGTGGTTCATCGCTCAGCGCAACCTCGATGTCGAGTACCGCATAATCGAGATGCAAGGTTGGCAGCCCGATGCCGCCCCGGGGTTCGGCTGGCCGCTCGGTATGCGCACATGGATCAATCCCAGCCCCAACGCGCCGAATTTATGGATGGCGCGCGCCTATTCGGGCACGGTCATGCTGGAAGGCACGACGCTGTCCGAGGGCCGCGGGACCACGCGGCCGCTTGAATTGTTTGGCGCGCCCGACATCGATGCCCGGCGCCTCATCAAGGAAATGCACGCGCTCGCGCCGCGGTGGCTGGCCGGCTGCTGCCTGCGCGAAGCCTGGTTCGAGCCCACCTTCCACAAGCACGTCGGCAAGCTCTGCAACGGCGTGCAGATCCATGCGGAGGATCCTCACTACGATCACGAGACCTTTAGGCCTTGGCGCATCCAGGCGCTCGCCTTCAAGGCGATCCGGCGCCTCCATCCGGACTATCCGCTGTGGCGCGATTTTCCCTACGAATACGAGCACGGCAGGCTCGCCATTGATGTCATCAACGGCGGTCCATTGCTGCGGGAATGGGTCGATGATCCGGCTGCGACGCCGCGAGATTTGGACGAACTTACGTTGCCGGATGAAGCGGCCTGGCTGGACGAGCGACAAGCCTACTTGCGCTATGGCGTGACGACAGACGCAAACGGGACACCGCGCCGTTGATGCGACGATAACGCCTCATGCTTCGTCACCGGCGCCGAATTCATCATCATGAGGAACGGAAAAAAGCTGTCTATGGCTTCTTAAGAAAAGAACCCAGAACGTAGAGAAGGATCGCTGCGCTCGCGGCGACGTTGAGCGACTGGACGAAGCCGGAACCGGGGATCGTGACGATCTCATCGCACGCTTTGAGCGTCGCCTGGGGCAATCCACGCTCTTCGTTTCCGAGCACCAAGGCGAACGGCAGTTTGGCCCGGCGCAGCGCATCGATCGGTTGCCCGTTGTCGGCCGCGGTGCCGATCACGCGATAGCTCTGACGCAGCCGCTGCAGCGTGTGAGCAAACCTGATACCGCGGTGGAGCTCCACATATTCCAATCCTCCCTCGGCGACGCGGTAGCTCGCGTCCGATGGACCTGCCTGCGAGGGCTCGTCGGATATCACCATCCGGGGAAGCCCGAAGAAGGCGGCGGTCCTGGCGATCGCGCCGAGATTGTGCGGATTTCCAATGCCGTCGAGCAGCAGCAGCGGCTGTCCATCGCGGGCCCAGCCTGCGACCTTGGCGAGGTCGAGGACCGGCACCGGCTTCGGCTGCGCCAGCGCGACGACCCCGCCATGCATGATCGACCCCGCGATACGCTCGAGCTCGTCGGGCCCGACGAGGCGAAAGGGCTTGTGCGCACGCGCGAGTTCCGCACAGAAAGCGCCGACCAGCGCACTCGTATGCTGATCGAAGAACAGACGCTCCACGCGGTGCGGCGCCGTGGCGAACAGCGCGGACACTGCCGGCAAGCCGGCGACGCGTAGGAGCTTCTTCGTATTGCTCCGGAATTGCTCGCCGTGGCGAGATTGAGTCTGCTTGGCCATTCGGCTCACTCGCATGTCTCGCGGTGGATTCCGTTTCGCATGCCGCAACAGGTTCTCCGCGCGGCTGAAGGCGATTTCATCCGCCTTCCGACAGTCTAACCCAGGTCAGCTCGTGCTTGTTGTGGTGCAGGTGCAGGAGTTGCGATCCCGGGATGGCACCGAAGTTCCTCATCGCTTCGAAGTCGGTTGCCCCTTGGAACTTCAGCGTGCACACGAACCGGCGAACGGTGCCAGCCGCGAGCCATTTCTGCACCAGCGCCAGCAGCCGCTTCGGGTAGCATACGACGTCCGAAAACAGCCAATCGACCCGCCCCACGGCGCGCGGATCGAGCGCGAAGGCGCTTTCCTGCCGAATATCGATACCCGGGAGGCCGGCGACACGGGGATCGAGCGGCGCCTTGTCGACGCTCAGCACGCGCGCGCGGAGCTTTTGCAGCACCCAGCTCCAGCCGCCCGGACTGGCGCCGAGATCGACGCAGAATTCGCCCGGCTTCGGCCGCTCGCCGAGCAGCGTGAACAGTTCCCAAAGTTTGAGATAAGCGCGGCTGGGCGCGGTACGGTCCTCGACGAAACGCGCTTCACCGTTGGGGAACGGACTCGAACAGGAGGCGGAGGCCAGCACCATGTCGGGAGCGATGAGGGTCCAGGAGCCGAGTGGAGCGGTTGGCGCGGGCGCGCCGAACACGAGGGGCTTGGCCGAGACTTTCGGCAGCTTTTCCGCGATCAGCGCGGCGCGGCGGTGGTGGGCGAAGGAATAGAGGGCCCAGTTGCGCTGGATGGCGCGCAATTTCTTGGCCGCGTCGCTGATGGACGTGATCGGTAACGGCAAGGGATCGCGCCACACATTGGCGGTCCAGACCACAGGGCTCACCGGTTCCGTCGCCAGCACGAGGTTGCCGTAGGTCTCGCGGACGGCACCCCCGAGCTCCTTCCGGAGCTCGGCGAGAAATCCTTCAGGAGCCAGATAGCCAGTGAGCGCGGCCAATAAAGATTCTCATCGCACCGGAATCAAACAGCCCGGCCATATTATTGCAGGCGGAGGAGCCTGGGCAGGCGAGCACGTAATCATTTATGCCTTGAGCGGATATCCCGGCATCAGCTCGTACGGGTGCACCCATCGCGGCAGCGCCTTGATGCGGTCGAGCCAGGCGCTGATGTTCGGATAGGTCGCGCGGATGTCGAAGCCGAATTCCTCGGCCGGATAGTAGAGGTACGCGCAGAGCGAAATGTCGGCGATGGTCGGCCGCTCGCCCACGATGAAGGCGCGCCCTGCCAGCCGCTTGTCGACGATGGCCAAGCTTGCATCGATCCGTCCCTTGAGGAATTTCAACACTTCCGGCTCGGCCGCGGCTCGGGCGAAGTTTTTCAGGAAGCGAAACGGCCCAAGAAACCCGTTGACCTTCTGATTGTCGAAGATGATCCAGCGCAGCGCCTCGAGCCGTTCGTCCTCGCCCTGCGGCAGGAATTTTCCCGAGCGCTCGGCGAGGTAGACCAGGATCACGCCCGATTGACTGAGCTTCTTGTCCCCGTGAACGAGCACGGGCACTTCGCCCATTTCGTTGACTTCCGCGCGATATTTCGGCGTGCGTGTTTCCCCGCCCTTGAAGAAATCCACCCAGATCGGCGCCCAGTCCGCGCCGATCAGGTTGAGCATCAGCGCGCAGCGATAGGCGTTGCCGGACTGCGCAAAGCAGTAGAGCTGATATTCGGGCATGTGCCGTTCGCGTTATTGCCGCGCCAGCATGACGCGTTCACCGGTTGCCGCCTGTCCTTCGAACCAGATCGACCCGCCGGAGGTATTGCTGGGCGAAAGCTGGACCAGCTGCTCGCCGTTGTGATCCTTGATCACGATGGTGCCCTCGACCAGCGCCCAGGTGCGGCTGGTGAAGAAATTTCCTGGGCAGCCGCCTTCCGGCCGGATCGTGCCTTCAGTCGCCTTTGGCCCGCCGGAGAAATTCATGCCGCACTGACCACGATTGGGCGAGGTGAGCATCCAGCGGCCGGCCATGTTGATGGCCGACAATTTTTCTTTTTTCTCGTCGAAGCGGTCGCCGATGCAACCCGCCACCAGCATGACCATCGGCAGAAGTGCCAAGGTGTAAATCGCAGGTCTGAATGGTGCCATGGCCTCACTTCATGGTTGGAATGACGAATTCCGCGCCCTCTTTGACGCCCGAAGGCCAGCGCGCGGTCACGGTCTTCGTCTTGGTGTAGAAGCGGATCGAATCCGGCCCGTGCTGGTTGAGGTCGCCGAAGCCCGAGCGCTTCCAGCCGCCGAACGTGTGATAGGCGAGCGGCACCGGGATCGCGAAGTTCACCCCCACCATGCCGACCTGCACGCGGCTGACGAAATCGCGCGCGGTATCGCCGTCGCGCGTGAAAATCGCAACGCCGTTGCCATATTCATGTTCCGAAGGCAGCCCTACGGCCTCCTCGTAATCCTTGGCGCGCACCACGGAGAGTACCGGCCCGAAGATTTCTTCCTTGTAGATGCGCATGGTCGGTTTCACCTCGTCGAACAGGCATCCGCCCATGAAATTGCCGTTCTCGTAGCCCTGCAGTTTGAACCCGCGTCCGTCGACCACGAGCTTGGCGCCTTCTTTCACGCCGAGATCGACATAGTCCTTCACCTTGTTGAGATGCGTCCGCGTCACCAGCGGGCCGTAGTCGACCTGCGGATCGCTCGACGGCCCGATCTTCAGGCTCTCCACGCGCGGAATGAGCTTCTCGACCAGCGTGTCGGCGGTTTTCTTGCCGACCGGCACCGCGACCGACACCGCCATGCAGCGCTCGCCGGCCGAGCCGTAGCCCGCGCCGACCAACGCGTCGACGGCCTGATCCATGTCGGCGTCCGGCATCACGATCATGTGGTTTTTGGCGCCGCCGAAACACTGCACGCGCTTGCCGTGCGCGCAGCCGGTGGAATAGATGTATTCCGCAATCGCCGAGGAGCCGACGAAGCCCACCGCCTGGATGCGGCGGTCGGTCAATATCCCGTCGACCGCCTCCTTGTCGCCATTGACCACATTGAGCACGCCCGCCGGCAATCCGGCCTCGACCAAAAGCTCCGCAAGCCGCATCGGCACCGAGGGATCGCGCTCCGAGGGTTTCAGGATGAACGCATTGCCGCATGCCAGCGCCGGCGCGAATTTCCACATCGGGATCATGGCCGGGAAGTTGAACGGCGTGATGCCGGCGACCACCCCGAGCGGCTGGCGGATCGAGAACAGATCGATCCCGGGTCCGGCAGCTTCGGTGAACTCGCCTTTGAGCAGATGGGGAATCCCGCAGGCGAATTCCACCACCTCAAGGCCGCGCTGGATATCGCCCTTGGAGTCCGCGAAGGTCTTGCCATGTTCGGACGAGAGCAGCTTTGCCAGCGAATCGAATTCCTTCTGCACGAGTTCCAGAAATTTGAACAATACGCGCGCGCGCCGCTGCGGATTGGTGGTAGCCCACGCCGGCTGGGCGGCCGCGGCATTTGCGATAGCCTGCTCGACTTCCGCCTTCTTTGCGAACGCGACCTTGGCCTGAACTTCGCCGGTGTTGGGGTTGAATACGTCACCCGTCCGGCCGGATGCGCCCGCAACTTCCTTGCCGCCGATGAAATGACCAATCGCACGCATGCCGTCCTCCTGCGAACTGAAAAACGCGCCGCTTTCGGCGTCGTCAACCAATCCTTAATCAAATAGCGCAGGTTGACGCACCCGGAAAGCCCGCCCGCGGCCGTCCGATGCGCCGAGGCGAACCCATGCGCTCATTTCCTTTAGGTTCCATTAAGCATGAGCGGGCTACTTTCGCTGCCCATAGCGGATAACGCTTAGTCCGCCGCTCGGAGTCGTCCATGGATATCGCCACCGGCCTCGGTCTGCTTGCCGGAGCCTGTGTGCTCGTGACGCTCATTTTGATGGGCGGCGATTTGCGGATGTTCGTGGATGCGCATGCCGCGATCGTGATATTCGGCGGCTCGTTTGCCGCCACCCTCATCCGCTTCCCGCTCACCTCGATTTTCCACGGTCTGCCGCTCGGTGCGCGCTTTGCCTTCACCATGCGCCGCATCGGCCAGCGCGAGCTCGTCGATCAGATCGCCAACCTCGCTGAAATCGCGCGCAAGCAGGGACCCCTCGGGCTCGAGAAGGTCGAAGTCGAGGATTCATTTCTCGCCAAGGGCATCCGCTTCGTCGCCGACGGCTATGACGCCGATTTCATCCGCGACAATCTCGAACGCGACCGCGACAACTTCCTCACCCATCTCGACGAAGGCCAGAAAATCTACCGCGCCGTCGGCGATTGCGCCCCGGCCTTCGGCATGGTCGGCACGCTCATCGGCATGGTGCAGATGTTCGCCAACATGACCGACCCCTCAAAGCTCGGTCCCTACATGGCGGTTGCGCTGCTGGCGACGTTCTACGGCGCGGCGCTGGCGAACCTGTTGTGCCTGCCGATCGCCGACAAGCTGCATCTCAAGCTCGTCGATGAGGAAATCAACCGCACGCTCATCATCGACGGCATTCTGATGATCCGCGAATCCAAGAGCCCGACCCTCGTGCGCGAAATGCTGCTCGCCTATCTGCCGGAAAAACATCGGCACGCCGAAGTCGACGAGGAAGTGGAAACAGCGCCAGCGTAACGGTGGAGCCGGGCGGCCATGGCCAAGAAGAACAGAGGCGCAGCGCACGGCGGCGGTCACGGCTGGTTCGTCACCTTCGCCGATCTGATGGGCCTGCTGGTGGCGTTTTTCGTGATGCTAGTGGCTTTTTCCAGCCAGGACCAGGCCAAATTGCAGCTCGTCGCCGGCTCCATGCGCGAAGCCTTCGGCGTGCAGCCCTATACGCGTTATTCGGGCATCATCGAGGTCGACGGCATTCCCACGCGGCCGAAGCTGAAGAACGCCAAGCGAATCTCGCCCGAGGAATCCTCCGCGACGCCGAGTCCCGACGACAAGAGCCGCAACTTCGACCGCGGCACGCAGCTCGATAATGTCGGCGCCTTCGCGCTCGCTTCCGCGTCGTTGCGGCAGGCCTTGAACGAGATGCCTGAACTGCTCGAATTGTCGAAGCACGTCATGATCGAGGAGACCAAACAGGGGCTCAACATCGAGATCGTCGACCAGGACGGCCGCTCCATGTTTCCGGAAGGCTCGAAGGAGCCCTACGAGCGCACGCGGCGCCTCGTGCAGCGGCTTGCGAGTCAGTTCAAGACCATGCCGTACCGCATGACCATCGTTGGCCACACCGCCGCGAGCAAGGTGCCAAGCAGCGCGAACTACGGTCCGTGGGACCTGTCCGCCGATCGCGCCAATGTCGTGCGCAAAATCCTGGAAGATGAAGGCGTGCCGGAAAACCGCTTCTTCATGATCGCCGGCAAGGCCGACACCGATCCGCTATTCCCCGACGATCCCTATATTGCCTCCAACCGGCGCGTCACCATCACCCTGATGCATGAGGCCCCGCCGATCCCGCCGAATTTCAAGCCATGACCGGGGCTGATGTCCGCCGATAAAAACGGCCTGCAGCCGTCACGCCGCTACTACTGATTTAATTGATATAACCATGTCAAACCGGTTCAAGCATGGCTGCTCCGTGATGATCGGTTGCGGAACCAGTGTTTCCTAAACTTGTTGGTGCTATATACGCGATCCTCATTTGTTGCATTGCGGCAACGGCGTCATACCCTCAATGAACGAAATTTCGACGGCTCCTCATCGGAGCGATTTGCTGCCCAAAAGCAGCCACAGCGAAGCGCGCAACAGCGGTTTCTGGGCGCTCGCCCTCGGCAGCATCGGCGTCGTTTATGGCGACATCGGCACGAGCCCGCTGTATGCGCTGCGCGAGGCGGTCAACGCTGCCGTCGGCACCGGAGGCACCGCCACGCGCCCCGCCGTGCTCGGCGTACTCTCGCTCATCCTTTGGGCGCTCATTATTGTCGTCACGCTCAAGTACGTCCTGGTCCTCTTGCGCGCCGACAACCACGGCGAGGGTGGCACGCTCACGCTGATGGCTCTGGCGCAGCGCGCGGTCGGAAAGGGCGTCGCGGCCGTGGCGCTGTTTGGAATCATCAGCGCGGGTTTGTTTTATGGCGACGCCATCATCACGCCGGCGCTCTCGGTTCTTTCCGCCATCGAAGGCATGAAAGTCGCAACCCCGGCCTTCGATCCTTACATCGTGCCGCTGACCGTCGTAATCCTGCTCGTACTGTTTGCTGCGCAATCGCGAGGCACCGCCAAGGTCGCGGCCTTCTTTGGTCCGGTGACGTTGCTGTGGTTCGTTGCGATCGCCATCGCCGGACTGTGGCAGATCGCGCAGGATCCGAGCGTGTTTGCCGCTCTGAATCCTATCTATGGATTGAGCTTCCTCGCTAGCCATGGCGTGATCGGGCTGATCACTCTGGGCGCGGTGTTTCTCGCGGTGACCGGCGCGGAGGCGCTCTACGCTGATCTCGGCCACTTCGGCAGGAAGCCGATCCAGACCGCGTGGGTCGGCGTCGTGCTTCCTTCGCTTGCCATTAATTACCTCGGGCAGGGCTCACTCGTGCTGGCCAATCCCAAGGCCATCGAAAATCCGTTCTTCCTGCTCTACCCCGAATGGGCGCTGCTCCCGATGGTCGTGCTGGCCACCGCCGCAACCGTGATCGCGAGCCAGGCGGTTATCACCGGCGCCTATTCGCTGACGCGTCAGGCGATCCAACTCGGCCTCTTTCCGCGGCTGGAAATCCGTCACACGTCCGAAACGCAAGTCGGGCAAATCTACTTGCCGCGCGTCAATGTTTTGCTCTTGGTCGGCGTGCTCTTGCTGGTCGGCTTGTTCCGCTCATCGAGCGCGCTCGCGTCGGCTTATGGCATCGCGGTGAGCGGCACCATGGTGGTCACTGCCTGCATGGCTTTCGTGGTGATCGTGAAGGGCTGGCGCTGGTCGCTCTGGGCGGCTGCAGCGCTTATCGGCCCGTTCCTCATCATCGATCTGACGTTCTTCAGCGCCAACCTGCTGAAAGTTTTCGAGGGCGGCTGGGTTCCGCTCGTGCTCGGCGGGGTGGTGATGGCGGTGATGTACACCTGGCGGCGCGGCACCAAGCTTTTGTTCGACAAGACCCGCCGCCAGGAAACGCCGCTCGATCTGCTCGTGACCATGCTGGAGAAAAAGCCGCCGCAGCGCGTGCCCGGCACTGCGGTGTTTCTGACCAGCGACCCCACCAGCGCGCCGACCGCCCTCATGCACAGCCTCAAACACTACAAGGTGCTGCACGAGAAAAACGTGATCCTGACCATCGAGAACGCGCCAACCCCGCGCGTGCCGTTGGAGGAGCGCGTGCGCATCGAGCCCGTGGGCGAGACCTTCTCGCGCGTGCATCTCCGCTTCGGCTTCATGGAAACGCCGAACGTTCCCAAGGCGCTCGCGATTGCGCGCAAGCTCGGCTGGCATTTCGACATCATGTCGACGTCGTTCTTCCTGTCGCGCCGCCTGCTCAAACCCGCCGTCCATTCCGGCATGCCACGCTGGCAAGACCGGCTGTTTATAGCGCTGGCCCGCAGCGCCAACGACGCCACCGACTACTTCCAGATTCCGACCAACCGGGTGGTCGAAGTCGGCACGCAAGTGACGATTTAGCGCTCCTTCACCGTCTGGCGCGCACCGGTTGCCTCAACTAACATCCGCCGCACCAATTCCGCTCGACGGGGTGGGGTAACCTGCTTCACTGACGCCGTTTTAACCGGACCGGTATCATGCGAAGGCTGTTGGCTGCAGTATTGGCTGCATGCGGATTGATCACGGGCGCGGCTGCGCAGACCTACCCGTCGAAGCCGGTCACCATCGTCGTGGCCTTGCCGGCCGGCGGTGCGGTGGATGCGCTGGCGCGGGTGCTCGCCGAACACATGCGCGTCACGCTCGGCCAGCCGGTGATCATCGAAAACATGGCGGGCGCCGGCGGAACATTGTCGATGGCGCGCATCGTGCGTGCCGAGCCCGACGGCTACACCATCGGCATGGGAACCTTGAGCCAATATGTGGTGGCGGCTGCGGTCTATCATGTGCAGTTCGACGTTCTGAAAGACCTCGAGCCGGTCGCGCTGCTGCCGAGCGTGCCCTATTGGATGATCGGCAGGAAAAACCTGCCGGCGAACAATCTGCAAGAGGTTGTCGCACTGCTCAAAGCCAGTCCCAACAAATATTCCGCCTCCTCCGTTGGCACCGCCAGCCTCGCGCGGTTCTGCGGAATGTTTTTCCAGAAACAGACCGGCACCAACTTCCAATTCGTTCCCTATCGCGGCGGTGCGCCGGCGTTGCAGGATCTCGTCGCCGGCCAGATCGACTTCGGCTGCGATCTTGCGGCGAATTCGCTCGCGGCCTATCGCAACGGCAACATCAAAGCTTTCGCCATCGCGGCGAAGAAGCGCTGGTTCGCGACGCCGGATATTCCCACGACCGACGAGGCCGGCGTGCCCAACGTCTATGTCAGCACCTGGCACGGCCTCTGGACCCCGAAGGGAACGCCGGAAGCCATCGTTGCGAAAGTCAACGCCGCCGCCAACGCCGCCATGACCGATCCGGTCACGCAGAAACGCATAGCCGATCTCGGCATGGAGCTTCCCGCTCGCGAGCAGCAGACGCCTGCGGCCTTCGCTGCCTTTCATAAGGCCGAAGTCGAAAAATGGTTTCCCATCGTCAAGGCGGCCGGCGTCAAGGCCGATTGAGTCGCGTCCATGCAAAATGTGGACGAACCCTGCGTGACTTGCCAATATTGCCCGCGCTGCATTGAAGGGGAGCAATGTTCGAAGCGGCCTATCGCCAACGGCTCGAAGCCGATCTGACGCGCTGGCAGAATGACGGCGTGATCGCGCCGAGCGTCGGGGAGGCCATCCGCGCGCGGCTTGGTCCGGCGCCCACGGGCGTCAACATCCCGACCGTCGTCGCCATCGTCGGTGCGCTGCTGATCGCGGCGGCCTTTCTCGCCTTCGTCGCCGCGAACTGGACGGTGATTGCGCGGCCGGCGCGCTTTTCGCTTCTGCTCGCCGGCATCGCGATCTCCTATGCGTTGGCGGCATGGTTCGACCGTCAAGGCCGCCCCTATCTCGCCGATATAGGCGCGACCGTCGGCTCCCTCGTCTTCGGCGCCGCCATCGCGCTCACCGGTCAGATGTATCACTTGAGCGGCGATTTCTCCGCCGGCGTCTTGCTCTGGGCGGGCGGCGCACTGGTCGCGGCAGCGCTCACCGGCTCGCGCGGCGCGCTTGCAGTGGCGCTCGTGACCGGCTGTATGTGGAGCGGCATGCGTGTGATCGATTCCAACGACGTGCCGCATCTGCCGTTTATCCTGTTCTGGCTGATCACGGCCGTCATGGCGGTGGCGTGGAACGCGCCCATGGCGCGTCATCTTGTGGCGCTCGCAGCCCTCACCTGGTGGATTTTGACCGCAACCAGCTACGTCACGCTGTTCAATCTCAAGCCGCTCACCACTGCCGCCGCCGGTGCGGCGCTGATGCTCGGCGCCGGCCTCATGTTCGCGAACATCACCGCGAAAATTGCGCCCGATAGTCTGCGCTCGTTCGGCCGCACGCTCTCGAACTACGGTGCGCTGGCCTTCGTGATTATCGTCGCCATGATCATCGTCGGCATCCTCGGCGAGCCGCGTCACACCATGCCGCTGTGGATCTCTGCCAGCGCCATCATTGGTTTTCTGCTTGCGATCGTCGCCGCTGCCATCGGTCCGAGCATCGGCGCGGCCATGGCGGCGATCGCCATCGCCATTGGCGTCGCGCTTTCCGCCGGCCTGTTCGGCCCGATGCGCGCCCAGAACGATCCATGGCTCGCTTATGCGTTCGCGTTGATTGCGATGTTGTGCCTCGTGGTCTCCGGCATGCTGGACGACATGCGGCCGCGCGTGGTCGCGGGCTGGATCGGATTGGCCTCGGCAATCGCGGCGATTACCTGGGCGGTCGAGGGTTCGCTGCTCAAGCGCGCGGCATTTCTGGCAATCGCCGGCATCGTCGCCGTCGCGCTCGCAAGCCTGCTCGGCCGTCTCAAGTTGAAGCAGGCGCCCGCATGACGAAAATCGCCGCATATATCGCGCGCGTTCCGCGCCTTTGGCTCTATGCCTCCGCCGGGCTGCTTCAGCTTGCGCTGATCGGGCTGATGGTCGGCGACCGCATTCGCATCTTGCGCAGCGGCAGCGAGGTGATGCTGCAGACCCGCCCGATCGACCCGCGCGATTTCCTGCGCGGCGATTATGTGACGCTCGGCTACGACATTTCCACGATCCCCGCAGGCGAGCTTAAGGATCAGCCGGTCTCCGGCGAGAGCGCGTTCGTCTATGTCAAGCTCGCGCCCAAGCCCGACGGTTTTTATCAGGCCGTCTCGGTCCATCGCGAACCGGTACCGCTTGCCGCCGGCGAAGTGCTGATCCGCGGCCGCGCCGGGCGCGGTTCGATGTGTGGCAATACGAGCGGCCAACAGATCTTTTGCGACACGCTGCGGCTCGACTACGGCATCGAGAGCTTCTTCGTGCCGCAAGGCGAGGGCAGGGCGATCGAGAGCGCGCGCAACGCCGGCAAGGTCGCGATCGTCGCCGCGGTGACGCCCGGCGGCCGCGCCGCAATCAAACGGCTGTTGCTCGACGGCAAGCCGGTCTACGATGAACCCATGTTCTAGTATTGCCACCGTATTCGCTTACATAGATAGCCATGAACAATCCCGAAGCCCCAAAGGTACGCGATCTGACGCCGGCGGAAGTGGCCCGCGGCTTGATCGAAGGCAGCATGCTTTTGATCGACGTGCGCGAGCTGAAAGAGACCGAGGTCGAGCGCTATCCCGATGCGGCCATCGTGCCGCTGTCGAGCTTCGATCCGCGTGAGATACCGGATCCGCAAGGTCGCCAAGTCGTGTTCGCATGCCGCTCCGGCAGGCGGTCCGTCACCGCCTCGCAGGTCGCGCAGGCGCAAGGCTTTCCCTACGACAGCCATCTCGCCGGCGGCATGCTGGCCTGGAAGGCCGCCGGTCTTCCGACCGAAACTTGAGGTATTACGCGCCCTTCATCGGCACGACGCGCGCGCCGGTGTCGCTTTCGCCGGCCAGACGGCGTTCGAGGTATTCGATGAAATTGGCGGTCCGGTCGATCAGGATGTCGCGCTGCCGGTCGACCGTGACGATGTGGTAGCTGTCGTCGAGCACCACGCATTCGGCCAACCCGCCGAGCCGGCGCTGCAGATGAATCGCATTCGACAGATCGCTGATATCGTCCTCGCGCGGATGCACGATCAGCGCCGGCGTCTTGATGCCGCCCAGGCGCCGCAACACGTCGTGCACGAGTTCGTCGGCCTCGCGCAGCGCGCCGAGCGGCGTGCAGGTAAGCCCGGCTTCCGCTGCCTTGCCGGACAGCATCGCGCCCGCGACCACGGCGCGGATCGCTTCGTCCTTGATGCCGTAGGGCGGCCGTTCGGCGAAACGCATGCGCTTGAGCCATTTGGCCTTGAACGCCAGTTTGAGCATGAAGCGATACCATGGCACCGCCCAGCCGTCGTACCACAGCGTCGGCGCCAGCAGAATCGTGCCGTTGACGCGCTCCGGATTGAGTGCAGCGAGCCGCAGCGCCAGCACCGCGCCGATCGAAAGTCCGCCGACCACGATCGTGTCGCATTCATGTTCGAGCTCGGCCAGAGCGCGTTCGGCGCTGGCGAACCAATCGGCCCACCCGGTCTTGAGCAAATCGTCTTCCGTGCCGCAATGCCCGGCGAGCTGGCAGCAAGAGACGGTCGACCCGCGCGCCGCCAATCCGCGCGCCACCGCTTTCAATTCGAGTGGAGTTCCGCCCAGTCCATGGATCAGCAGGACGCCCGTGCGCCCGCGCGATGATCCGCGAAACAGGAGACTATGGTCTCCTCGCTGTTTACTCACGAACCGCCCCCGGTTCCCCACGACATGCGCCACATTATTATTATGCGGGGCAAATCAAGGTGTTGTCTATGCGACCATGCGCCCTATTGAACCCTCGAAAACAAACGATCGAGCAGCTTGAGAGCGAGATCCATTTCCTCCTGCGAAATTGTCAGCGCCGGCGCGAGCGTGATGACATTTTTGTAATAGCCGCCAATGTCGAGCACGAGGCCGTAGCGCTTGCCGTCAACCTCAAGGTCGGCTTTCAGCGCCTCGTCGACCAATCGCTCCGTGGTGGCCTTGTCCGGCGTAAATCCGTCGGCGGCGCAGATTTCGATCCGCAGCGCCATACCTAAGCCGTCCACATCGCCGATGATCTTGTGGCGACGCTGAAGATCTTTCAGGCCTTCGAGCAGATAGGCGCCTTTGGTCATCACGTTCGACTCGAAGTCTTCATCGTCCAGCATCTTGACGGTTTCGAGCGCGACCGCCGTGCCGAGCGGATTCGACGCGAACGTCGAATGGGTCGAGCCGGGCGGGAAAACTTTCGGGTTGATCAGCTCCTCGCGCGCCCAGATTCCGGAAAGTGGATTGAGCCCGTTGGTGATGGCTTTGCCGAACACCAGCACGTCAGGCGTGACACCGAAATGCTCGATCGACCACAGCTTGCCGGTGCGATAGACGCCCATCTGGATTTCATCCACCACCAGCAGAATGCCAAACTTGTCGAGCACCCTTTTCAGGTCGCTGAAGAAATTCTTCGGCGGGATCACATAGCCGCCGGTTCCCTGGATCGGCTCGACGAAGAACGCAGCAAACTCCGCTTCGCCCGCTTTTGCGTCCCACACGCCGTAATATTCGGTTTCGAACAGCCGCTCGAATTGCGCCACGCAATGCGCGCCGTATTCTTCCTTGCTCATGCCCTTTGGCCCGCGGAAGTGATACGGGAACGGCACGAACTGCGCGCGATCGAAATGCCCGTAACGGCGGCGATAGCGATAGGATGATGTGATCGCGGAAGCGCCGAGCGTGCGGCCGTGATAGCCGCCTTCGAACGCGAACATCAGTCCTTTGCCGCGCCGCGCGTTGCGCACGAGTTTCAGCGCATCCTCGACCGCCTGCGAGCCGCCGACGTTGAAATGCACGCGGCCCTTCTCGCCCCAGGTCGCCTCGGCGCGCCGCGCAATCCACGTGGCCAGTTCGATTTTCTCGCGGTGCAGATATTGGCTGGCAAGCTGCGGCAGCCGGTCGATCTGGCGTTTGAGCGCGGCGTTCAGGCGCGCATTGCCGTAGCCGAAATTGACCGCCGAATACCACATCTGCAGGTCGAGATAAGGCCGGCCTTCGCCGTCATAGAGGAACGAGCCTTCGCAGTGCTCGAAAATCTTCGGCGGCTCGCTGTAATGCACGGTGTCACCGTGCGAGCAGTACAGCCGTTCGAGTTCAAGCAGTTCGGCTTCGGTCAGCGCCTCCGCGCTGCTGGGGAACGGATTGCGCTCAAGCATGGAACGCTCCAGTCCCTTCGGCCGATGTCGGCTGCGCTTTTCGTGCCTTGCAGAATGCGCGCAGCGCCAGCATGGCATCGGAAAAACCTTCGACCCTGATATGGTCGATCGAGGAGCCCTTGCAGTGCGTCGCGAGCGATTTCTTGGCAAGCACCAGCAACGCCTGCGAGGCCGGGCAGAAATCCGAGCGGCCATCGCCGATCAGAATGTAGGGCGCCGGTGTCCCGCCGAAGATCGCGCATTTGCAATTGCCGCTTTGCGAGCGGCAGTCGCCGATGAAATGCGGGAATTCGGCGCGCCAACGGTTGCCGTCGATCGGTACCAGGCGATTGCTGAACACGGGCAGCTTCACGCCGACGCGCGCAAGCACGCGCGCTATCACGTGATCAAAGCCGTCCGAGCCGATAACCATGGGCAGCCCGATCTCCCGGCCTGTCGCGACGAAATCGACGAAGGCCGGATCAATCGCCACTTCATCGGCCAGCCGGTCGAGATCGGCGACGCTCGCGCGCACAAGATCGATTTGTCTGGAAAGGCATTCGCGCGAGCCGATACGGCCCGCCACCCATTCGGCCTCCACCTCGCGCCAGCGGGCGTCGGCGAAGCGTTCAAGAATGAGATCGGTGGTATCTTCGAGCGCTATTGTCCCGTCGAAGTCAATCAGAACGCTGGGTACCATTAAGTTCTCGCGTCATGCCCGGCACACGACGGTGCCCCCAGTTGAAGGGTAGGGTACCCGGCCTCGGGTTGCAGCATAAAATTTGGACAATTGTGGCAGATGGTGACCGAACAGGATTAATGCTAAGTCTCACCAGGAATGCGCTGCTGCTTTGCAGCAAGTCCATTGATATCATTTGACTTTAGCGTTGCTGCAATCAGCGCGCGTGGATGCGGGATAAAGTTGTGCCGATGTTGTTGGAACTGTCGTCGATGCGCCGCCTGCTCATTATTTCACTCGCCTGTGTTCTTCCCGCCACCATGGCCGGAATCACCGACAGCATCGCGCAGAACGCCAAGGAGCGAGTCGTCAACGTCTACAACTGGTCCGACTATATCGAGTCGAGCGTGCTCGAAGCATTCAAGAGCGAAACCGGCATCAAAGTCCGCTACGACACATTCGATTCGAACGACACGCTGGAAACGAAGCTTCTCGCCGGCAATTCGGGCTACGACATCGTGGTGCCGACCGCGTATTTTCTCGAGCGCCAGATCAAGGCCGGCGTGTTTCAGAAGCTCGACAAATCGAAACTACCGAACCTCGTCAACGTCTGGCCGGCGATCGCGCAGCGGCTGGCCGCCTACGATCCCGGCAACGCCTATGCCGTGAACTACATGTGGGGCACGACCGGGATCGGCTACAACGTCAAGAAAGCACGCGACATCCTCGGCGCAAACGCCGGGATCGACACCGCGATGGCGTCCTGGGACATGGTGTTCAAACCCGAGAACATTTCGAAATTCAAGGATTGCGGCGTCTATATGCTGGATTCGTCCGACGACATTATGCCGGCCGCGCTGCAGTATCTCGGGCTCGATCCGAACACCACCGCCGGCGCCGATCTGGAGAAGGCTGCGGCCCTCATCACCAAGGTGCGGCCCTTCGTCCGCAAATTCCATTCCTCGGAATATCTCGACGGCCTTGCGAGCGGCCGCATCTGTCTCGTCGTCGGCTGGTCGGGCGACATCAAGCAGGCGCAGAAGCGCGCGGCCGAAGCCAAATCCGGCATCGAAATCGCCTACGCCATTCCGAAGGGCGGCGCGCAGATGTGGTTTGACAACATCGCCATTCCGCGCGACGCGAAGAACGTCGCGGAAGCCCACGAATTCATCAACTACCTGCTGCGGCCCGCGGTGGCGGCGAAAAACACCAACTATCTGTCATACGCCAACGGCAATCTTGCGAGTCAGAAGCTGGTCGATCCCGCGATCCTCAATGACCGCACGGTCTATCCCGACGAGCAAACCATGAAGCAGCTCTACACCATCACCGCGCACGACCAGAAAACCCAGCGGCTGATGAACCGCCTGTGGACCAAAATCAAGACCGGACGATAGGTGCCGCGTAACGCATGCTGTCCAACCTCAAGCACAACGCCCTCTACGTCGCCTTCAAGGAGCGGCGCAAGGCGTTCAAACGCAAACTCAAGTTGCCGCAATATCTCGGAGACGCCCATTGCTGCCCGGTCTGCGGCACCAAGCTGCGCGCGTTCAAGCCGATCTGGAAATCGTTTCATCGCAACATCGAGCAGCACGGCTATATCTATCCGTTGTCCTCCATCGAGACCTTCAACATCTCCGCCTATTCCTGCCCGGCCTGCGATGCCTCCGACCGCGAGCGGCTCTACGTGCTCTATCTCGATCGAGCTTTTCGCGCGCTCGATCCCAAGCGGCGCTACCGCATGATCGAATTCGCGCCTTCCATGGCGCTGCACGAGAAGTTGAAGAGTTATCCCTTCATCGAATACCGCAGCGCCGATCTGTTTCGCAAAACCGTCGATGACCGCGTCGATATTTCCGACATGAAGCCCTATGCCGACGGCTCCGTCGACATTTTTCTCTGCTCGCACATCCTCGAACACGTGCCTGACGACCGCAGAGCCATGGCGGAGCTCTATCGCATCCTCAAACCCGGCGGTTTCGGCATCGTCATGGTGCCGCTGGTGCATGGGGTCGACGACACGCAGGAAAGTCCGGAAGTCAACACCGACGCGCTACGCTGGAAATACTACGGCTCGGGCGATCACCTGCGCCAATACGGCAAGCGCGATTTCGTGCAACGGCTCACCGCCGCCGGCTTCAAGGTCGATCAGCTCGGCATGGATTATTTCGGCGCGGAGGCGTTCCGCAGTGCCGGCATCGCCGCGGATTCCATTCTTTACGTGGTCCGCAAGCGCGTGCCCTAGCTCACCGCCAGCGCCGGTGTACCCACAGCCATTGCTCCGGGTATTCCCGCACCCAGCCTTCAACCACGTCGGTGATGACCTGCATGGTTTTCTGCACGTCGATCTGGCCATCGGCGTCACGCACGGGTGCGATCGCATCGGTCAACTCGGCGCGGAAGCGATGATGGGGTAGCCGGATCACGCGCGCGCCGTGGATCGGGCAGTCCACATGGCGCGCGAGCCGCGCCAGCAGCGGGTTGGCCTTGGTCTTGCGGCCGAAGAAATTCACCTCGATGCCCTGCACGTTGTATTGATCGACCAGCATGGCCACGTGGCCGCCGGCCTCCAGTGTCCGCTTCAGCTTGAACGGCGTGTCGAGGCCGGTGGCGACCAGGTTGCCCATGCTGCCCGCGCGAATTTTGATCACGGCATCGGCCACCGCACCGAGATTCGGTCGCCGATAGACGATGGCCGTATCAAGTTTATAATCGTGCGCGACCCGTCCAGTCAGCTCCCAGTTCGCCAGGTGCGCGGTGAATATGAGCGCCGGCTTGCCGTCGAGCCGCAAGCGATGAAAGCGGTCGAACGTCGCCTGGTCGTATTCGATGTCGAACGGACCGGGCCGGGCCGGATCGTAGGTCTTGAAGCGGTCGATATGGGCGAACTCGGCGGCAACGCGTCCGAGATTGTCCCACACGCCGCGCAGGATGGCTTCTATTTCCTCCGGCGATTTATCCGGAAATGCGGCCGTAAGATTGGCGCGGCCGACGCGATGCTCGGGTAACCACGGTCCGACCCGGCGCAAAAGCGCGCCGGTGAAATCGGCCATCACGTTGCGGTTAATCAACCGGATCGTCTTCAACGCGCCGACGGTCAGGAACCCAGCCGTTGCATTGATGGCAGGCCTAAGCCGCATTGAAAGACGTTGCGCCGAACGATCGGCCATCCGGCGTCCTGTTTCAGAAGTGCACGATGATTTTTCCGAACACCTGACGGCCTTCGAGCCGCTTAAGCCCGCGCTCGAACTCTGCGAGCGGAACTTCCATGTCGATCACCGGCAGCAGCCCCTTCGCCATCTTGGCCAGCCCGTCACGGATGTTGCGCATCGACGCGCCGAACGAGCCGAAAATCTTGTACTGCTGCTGGAAAAGCTGCATCAGGTTGAGCTGCACCGACGGCCCCGCGGTCGAACCGCAGGTCACGAGTCGTCCGCCGCGCTTGAGCACGAGCAGCGAGCCGTTAAAACCTTCGCCGCCTACGTGCTCGAATACGACATCGACGCCTTTCTTGTCGGTGAGCTTGCGCGTGATGGTCTCGAACCGCTCCTTGCGGTAATTGATCACGTGATCGGCGCCAATGGCTTTCGCCTTCGCCACTTTCTCGTCGTCGCCAATGGTGGTGATGACCGTGCAACCGAGCGCCTTCGCCATCTTGATCGCGACCGTGCCGATGCCGGAGCCGCCGGCCTGCACCAGGATGGTCTCGCCGGGTTTTAGTTTGGCATTGTCGAATAGCATGTGCTCGACCGTGGAAAATCCGATCGGCGCGCAGGCGGCATCGCGCAGGCTCACGCCCTTGGGCACCGGGATGACCAGCCGTGCCGCAAGGTTCAGACGGTCGCGCGCAAAGCCGTCGACGTGGAAGCCCATGATGCCGCCGACGTTTTCGCAGAGGTTGTCGCGCCCCTCGCGGCAGGCCGGACATGTGCCGCAGGTCAGCGCGCCGTACATGACCACCGGATCGCCGACCTTGAACCCGGTGACGCCCGCGCCGACCGCCGCGATTTCACCGGCAGCTTCCACGCCCACCACCACCGGCAGCTTGCGCTTGGCGAAGGCCATGCCGCGAAAGCCCCACAGATCCAGGTGATTGAGCGCGATCGCCTTGGTCGCGATCTGCACGTCGCCCGCGCCCGGCGGCGGTGGGGAGGGGGTATCGACAAGTTCGAGCTTGCGATCGCCTAGCAGCGTCAGCGCACGCATCAATTAAGGCTCGCGCCCCACGACCAGCGAGACATTTTGTCCGCCGAAGCCGAACGAATTCGAGATCGCGTGGCGCATTTTCGCGTCGCGTGCCTTGTTCGGCACCACGTCGAGCGGGATCGCAGGATCGGGAACTTGATAGTTGATCGTCGGCGGGATGCGCTGATGCAGGAGCGTGAGCAGCGTGAACACCGCCTCGACCGCGCCCGCCGCCGACAGCGTATGCCCGACCATCGATTTGTTCGACGAGATCGGCAGGCTCTTTGCGCGCTCGCCGAACACCGCCATCACGCCCATGGCTTCCATCTTGTCGTTCTCCGGCGTGCCGGTGCCGTGCGGGTTGACGTAGTCGATGTCGTCCGGGTTGAGTCCGGCGTCGACGATCGCCTGCTTGATGCAGCCGATGATCGGCTTGCCGTCCGGACTGGAGCGCGTGCGATGGAAAGCATCGGCCATCTCGCCGCAACCCTCCATGACGCCGAGAATTTTCGCCCCGCGCGCCTTGGCCGACGCCAGGCTTTCCAGCACGAGCGCGCCGGCGCCCTCGGCCATCACGAATCCGTCGCGATTTTTCGCGAACGGTTTAGCCGCCGATTGCGGCGGATCGTTCGAAGTCGAGAGCGCCGAGAGCAGCGAAAAGCGGATCAGCGACTCGGTATTAACCGAGCCGTCGGTGCCGATGCAAAGCGCGGCATCGGTCTCGCCCCGGCGGATTGCCTCGATGCCGAGCTGGATCGCGGTTGCGCCCGAGGCGCACGCGGTCGACAGCGAAATGGGCGAGCCTTTGGTCCCGAATTTTTCGGCCAGATAATCCGCCACCGATCCGAACAGGAAGCGCCGGTGATAGGAGGAGAACGAACCGGTCTCGCACGCGCGCAGGAGATCGTCGTAGCTGAGCGGACCATTGGAGCCGGACGCCTGCGCCAGGTTGCGCCGGTGCGGCCATTCCATCTCGATCGGCGGCACGGCGAGAAACAGCGGACCGGGAAAATCCCCGCGTGACCCGATGCCGGATTCGGAGATCGCTTCCTCGGCCACCATATCGGCGAGCCGCTCGGAGAGTTCGGGTGTCGAAACTTCCTCGAGCGGCACGAAATCCACGGTGCCCGCGACGCGTGTCTTCAATCCTTCGGTCGCAAACCGTGTGATGGTGTGGATACCGGATACGCCCGCGGTGAGCTTGCGCCAATTGTCGTCCTTGCCCGCGCCGAGCGAGGTGACGACGCCGACGCCCGTGGCCACAACGATCGGCCGGCCGGCTTTGTCATGCGTGGCAGCCATCTCGCTTCTCCTTCAGGCTGGCGTCTCGACCAGCGCGACCCCTTCGCCGCGCCAGTGGCCGACGCTGGTGACGACGACCTGCGTCAAGGGGCCGTCCATCGGCTTCTCAGCCCCGGATCGGTCGCCGGGCGGAAACAGCTTACCACGACTCACCGCGATTGCGGCGAGCGCCACATTCATGGGGAATTGCGGCTCCAGCGCATGACCGAGATAAGTACCGGTAGCGCGAACCGCAACATCCGGATGCTGGGCGAGGAACTTGCGCTCCTCGCCCGTGGCCGGTTCCGCGCCGGTCGCGCCGGAGATGATGGCAAGGCGCCCGGCTTTCAGTCGCGGCGAAATCTTCTCCCACATGCGGGCGAGCGTGCTGGTGATCTCGCCTGCCTCGCGGCGGCTGGCGCGGTCGGAAAGCACGATGGATAATCGTGCCAGCGGCTTTGCCCCGCGCGCCTCGGCGTGCTTGCGCTCCTCCAGTACGAGGAATGCGCCCATCGACCCGACCGCGAATCCGCCCTTCGGCCCGCGCTCCCAAACCGGCGCGAAGGCATCCTTGAGGTTGAATCCGCCGAACGCGTACATCGCCAGCAAGTCGGGCCGTTCCGCGTTACAGGAGCCGCCGACCAGCGCGATGTCGCTCGTGCCGGCGGCGATGCGCGAGAGCGAAATCCGCACCGCGTCGACGCCCGCGCCTTCCTCGCCCATGAACGTGCGCGACGAGCCGGTGACGCCGTGCACGATCGAAATATTTCCGGCCAGCAGATTCGAGAGCTGCGCGAGGAACAGCGTCGGTCGCAGATCGTTCATCAGACGCTCGTTGAGAAACGAGTCCGGCTTCTCGGCTTTCGGTAGCCCGGTCAGGATCGCGCTGTCGACCGCCACATCGCGTTCGCCGCCGCCTGCCGCGACGATCATGTCCATGTGCGACAGCACGTCGGTCTTGCCCTTCACGCCCGCGCAGTCGAGCGCGAGCCCCGCGGCGAATGTGCCGATCCGTTGCCAGGCTTCCATCTGCCGCTGGTCGCCCTTCTTCGGGATCTGCTTGTCGAGATCGATCGGTGCGATGGGATGCACGACATAAGGCGCGAAGGTGGTTGTATCGGCCTTCGGCTGTCCCGACTCCAGCGCGTGCCAATGCGCGTCCGGACCTTCGCCCAGACACGACACGATGCCAACGCCGGTGATCCACGCCTCGCGCGCATTCTCAGACATGACCGACGGTCTCCATCGGGAAGGCGATGCGCGCCGCAAACTCCTGCATGAAGTTGCGGAATTGCGGATTGGGGAACGGCACGATGCGGAACGTAATGGTCGCGTTGCATACGATCTTCCCTTTGACGCGGCCTTCGGCTTCGACGACCGCGAAGCCGGATCCGTCGTGTTCGAGCCTTGCTGAGAGCGCAAGCTCGTCGCCGGGGCTCACGAACGTGCGCAGCTTTACGTCTTTCAACGCGGCCAGGAACGGCATGCGCTCGAAATTGGTGAGCCCGATGATCAGCCAGCCTGAGGTCTGCGCCATGGATTCGATCAGCAACACGCCCGGCATCAGCGGATAGCCGGGGAAGTGACCCTCGAAAATCGTGCTGGTTTTTGGAACGATCGCCTCGGTGCGGATCGTCTTGTCGGCAAGATTAAGCGCGGTGATCCGGTCGATAAGTTGGAAATACTCGATCCGCATGCGCCCCCTGTGACGTCACGCTCCCTTGGCAGCAACCAGGCCGTCAATGCGGGTGCAGAGATTCTGCAGCACGAAATACTGCTCGGTCGTAGCCTTGCCGTCGTTGACTTCCTGCGTCCATTGCTCGAGCGGCAGTTTGATGCCGAACGCTTTGTCGATGGCGAATGCGATGTCGAGGAAATCGAGGCTGTCGATGCCGAGATCGTCGATCGCGTGACTTTCCGGCTTGATCGTGTCGCGCGGGATGTCGCAGGTCTCGGCGATGATATTGGCCACGGTGTCGAAGGTCGATGACATCGGCAACTCTCTGATGAATGTCGGTTATTCGGCGTCGGCCGGATATTCTTGTGTCGGTTCAAGGGCAAAGCGGATTGGCACGACGGCTCCCCGATAGACCTTTATCGCGCGTGGCCGGTCTAGCCAAGAGGTAATTCTAACGCCACACGAAGCACTTGTAGTGACACTTAACGCAACGGACTTGCGCCGCGGCGTCTGAGCTGGGCCGCACGTTGCGGCGCGATCATGCAACGCCGTCCAGGACGGAACGGTCCGGTCCTCCATCACGTCGCGCGGCGTCAAAGTCGATTCGGCATAGGACTGAATTCCTCATAATTTAGCCGCATTGTCCGGCCATCCGTTTGCAATCCCGCTTGGGCGGGAGCGGCTGGTGCGCAGGCTCGTACGACCCGCGCGGCAGAAGCCGCGGTGGAGCGCCGGGAGGCGCAGAGTCCCGGTCGCAAGGGGCTCGCGCGCCCCGCAGCAGGGTTCGCATCCTGCTTCGATATCCGGCGCGCAGGCAGGCCGATCGCAAGGCTCGCCTCAAGGGCGCCTCGCAAGCGCTCGGGCGCCTCCCGGCGCTCCATCCTCTCTTTCAGAGGACGGCAACAGGGATGGGCGCACCCGGCGCCGGCACAAACAATGCGGGGAGCGTAGTTTTGCCTGCGGTTCCTTTGCTAGCATGGTGAAACAAGGGCAATCGGAATGGCGACGCGATCGGAGCGCGGCAAAATTCCTGATCGTGTTTCGCCAAGGCCAACGAAAAACGGAGCGCAGAACAATGGCAAAGATCGTGTTCGGGGCAGGGACGTCTCACACGCCGATGCTGCTCGCATCGGACGAAACCTTGCCGCGTTTCGTGGAAACGGACCAGAAGATCAAGCATCGCGACAAGGAAGGCCGTCCCGTCACCTACGGCGATCTCCTGGAGAAGGCCGATCCCAAGCTTGCGCACATGGTGGCGCCCGAGAATCTCGTGGCCCGGCAGAACGTTGCCCGCGACGCTACCAAGCATCTGCGCAAGGCTATTTCCGCCGCCAAGCTCGATGCCCTCATCGTGCTCGGCGACGACCAGAACGAAAGCTATCTGGAGGATTGCCGGCCGGCGTTTGCGATCTACTACGGTGAGACCATTCGCAATGCCAGCACCCAGCACGCGACCTATTCCCATTTTCCTGATTGGTACATCAAGAACCGCGCCGGCTTCTTCGAGCAGGAAAAGCCGCGCGATTATCCGGTGCACGCGCCGCTTGCCGTGCATCTGCTCACGACGCTCACCCAGGCCGAATTCGATCTCGCCTCCTCCAAATGCCTGCGCGAAGGCGAGGGCGAGGGCCACGCCATGGCCTATGTCCATCGCCACGCACTCGATCCAGAAAATCCAGTGCCGGTGGTGCCGATTTTCCTCAACACCTACTACGAGCCCAACCGGCCTTGGCCCAAGCGGTGTTACCGCCTCGGGCAGGCCATCAAGTCAGCGGTCGAGAGTTTCCCCGCCAAAATCCGCGTCGGCGTGCTGGCATCCGGGGGCCTAAGCCACTTTCTGGTCGACGAGGAGCTCGACCGCGCCATTCTCAAGGCCTTGGCCGACAAGGACGCCGCCTTCCTGCAAAGCCTGCCATGGAACAAGCTGCATGCCGGTTCATCCGAAATCCTCAACTGGGTGGGGATTGCGGGCGCCTTGGAGGACCTTGAGCTCAACTGGTTCGAATATGTCCCCGGCTACCGCACGCCGGCGGGCACCGGCACCGGCCTGAGCTTCGCCACCTGGTCGTGACAATCATAATTCATCGGCAATGCCCAATTTGGCGCCACGCCGCGCAGAACACTTGGCCTATTTTCCGGTGCAAATCCCTATGGTCGCCCTACCGCAGCCGCAATTGACGCAACCAATAGTCTCGAATCGAATTATCGTGGGCGAAGTGTGAGGACGAGGAGGGTAGGGTGCGTAACGGGGTGATGACGGCCATCAGCGCCGCAGGCGTACTTCTTGTCGGCACCGCGTGTCTCAGTTTTGCAAGCGCAGATCCCGCAGCAAAGAAAATCAACACCGCTGCAAAGCCTGTGGCGGTACATGACAAAACGCGCACCGCAAACACTCACGCTGAAGAAGTGCGAGTCGCAAAGGCTGCCGCGCTTGCGCGAGCCATCGCGATCCAGGACAAGTTGAACCGGGCCATTGCCAACGCTTACCACGCGCACGCCCAAGCTTCGAAATCGGACGCCGAGCGCGCCAAGGCCGCAAGCGTTGCGCTCGCCAAACTCCAGTCGCCCCAGCGCCATGAAACCGTTCGCCCGTCGTCGATGGAAATCGGCCTCGCCTCGATCTATTGCTTCCGCAACGGCCCGACCGCGAGCGGCGAGCGTTCACGACCGGCTGTTTTGACCGCCGCACACAAGACGCTGCCGTTCAACACGCTGGTCGAGGTGACCAATCAAAACAACGGGCGTTCAATCGTTGTGCGGATCAACGACCGCGGGCCCTTCGTGGCCGGCCGCGTCATCGATCTCACGCCAGCGGGGGCACGCGCACTCAAGTTCGACGGCGTAACGAAAGTGAGCCTGCGCGTGCTCAACAACCGGCGCGACCAGAATCTGGTCGCCCGCGCATTCTGATCACCAGCGCGTCTGGACCGGGGCTTCGACCGGGGTGCAGCCGCGCCGTCCGGTGAGCACGCAATCCTGATTCTTGCGCATCTGCGCCATGGTGTCGGCGATCCACACGCCGCCGGCCACCAGCAGGATGGTGAACGCCAGGGCGGCGAGGTTCGTGATCATGCGATGCCGATAGTCGTCCGGGCCGGTATTGCCCTCGTACTTGCCGAGATCCTCAACCGGTGACGGCCGCGGCCGCGGGCGCACGAAGGCTGAACCGCGCGGCCGAAACTTCAGCACGCGCCCTTCCGATTGGTTCGTAGCCTGCTCTGCCATCCCTTCCGCCTTGGTATTCAACAATAATATATCACACTGCTGATCTGCGGTCAGATTATGACAGACATGAACCTATCGACGGTAAACGGCAATGCGCCTATAGAGGAATGATGTCCCGCATTGCGACCCGGCTAGTGGCGTTGATTGCGGCTTACGCGCTCGCGCTGCACGCCTTGATGTTCAGTCTGACCCTGCCCCTGCACTTCGCGGGCCATGGTTCTGCGACGCTGAGCCTCTTCTGCAGCAGTCTGCCGGATACAAACCGGCCGGGCGGCCAACCCGCCAGCGTACCGGACTGCTGCATCGCCGGCTGCCCGGAAGTCGCCTGGGTTCCTCCGGACACCGCGGTCATCGCGATCGTTGCGTCCGCCGAGACCCCCATTCCCGTGGCCTATGCCATCGCGCCTGTTCCGCGCGCGATCGTCAAGACGCCACAGATCCCGCGCGCTCCGCCGCTCGCCTGATCCGACGCAGTCAGTCCAACCAGGCATACCCGCGCGCAATCTGCGCGCTTAAGACACGGAGCAATTCGATGAAATTCGCATTCTTTCTCGCCGCCGTTCTTGCCTTCGCTGCAAGCACGGCTTCGGCTAACAACTACAAGGTCGGCTCACTCGAAATCGAAAATCCCTGGACGCGCGCAACGCCCAAGGGCGCGCCCGTTGCCAGCGGCTATCTGAAGATCACCAACAAGGGAACCGCCGCCGATCGTCTCATCAGCGGAACCGTCACGGCGGCGGACCATGTCGAAATTCACGAGATGGCGATGATGAGCGGCATGATGAAGATGCGCCCGGTCGCGGGCGGCCTTGAAATCAAGCCCGGCGAGACCGTCGAATTAAAACCCGGCTCCTACCACCTGATGTTCATGAGATTGAAACATCCGCTTGAAAAAGGCCAGCGCGTCAAAGGCACGCTCACTTTCGAGAAGGCCGGTCCGGTCGACGTCGAATTCGTCGTCAATGCCATTGGTGCGAAAGCGCCCGGCGAGCACATGACCCACGACAGCCCCATGGAGATGCACTGACCTTCAGGAGGCGCCTTCGCGGAACGGCAAAGGCGCCTCCTCCGGCACCTGCGCGTGGAACACGTTGAGCGTCATGGAAATGAGTACGTAGTAGCCGAGCGTGGCGACGAATTCGACCATGCCGGCGTCGCCCAAGATTTTGTGCGCGCGATCGTACGTGCGATCGCTCACGCGGCGCGCGCGATAGAGTTCCTTGATGAAATCGTAGAGCGCGCGCTCGTCCTTCGGCGCTGACTTCGGCACGCGTCCGGCCTTCAGGTCGGCGATGGTCTTGGGCAGAACGCCGGCGCGCTCCGCCATCGGCGCATGCGCGAACCATTCGTACTGCGCGCGCCAGAATTGCCCGGTGGTGAGAATGGCGAATTCGGAGAGTCGCGGCGGCAGCGATGTCTTGAAGCGCACATGCGCGCCGAGCGCCTGCGCCACCAGGCCGAGATGGGGTGCGTGCAGCCAGATCGCGAACGGCCCGTTGAGCTTCGGCCTTTTTCCTCGCGGTCCGGCGAAGATCGCATCGCGCAACGCGCGCTGCGGCTCGTTCATCTGCTCGTCGGGAATATCCTTGAGACGATAACGCGGGCGCTTGGCTTTGGCAGGCATGAATGTCCTCTTGCTGTGAAGAAGCCGGCGGGCGTTTACGTTCCGACCGACAGCGGGGCGTGCATCTTGCGCAAGGCCGCGATCACGGACAGCGCGACGTTCTTGCCGGTCTTGGGATTTTCCGAAGGGATATTCTCGATCGACATCGTGAATCGCGACGAATCGGAATCCACCGCGATGGTATGGCAGTTGCGCTCGACCTTCGGATCGGCCCAGATGTCGATCATGGTGCGGTCGGGGCCGATGCCGGCGAGCGACAGCGCGGCGGCAACGTTCACGTTGGCGGGAAATCCGGCTGCTGCCTCGCGCGCCGTTCCGGTGAACACCAGCTTGGCATCGTTGAGTCCTTCGACCGAAATTTTATTTTTCACGAGATAGGGTGCGCCCACAAGTCCGCTCGGCGGCTTGCGCGTGGTCATCCGCACCGAATGGATCGTGCCTTCGGCCGCGGCGGCGACCGCATCGAGCCCCAGCAATGCGCCGGTCGGCACCAGGATGCGCCCGCCCTTGGCCTTGGCGAGTTCCACGAGATCCGGCCGCGGCAATAGCGCGCCGCAGGAGAGCACCATGACCTGCTTGCCGGCTTCCAGCATCGGACGGCAGATGCGCTCCAGCATCGACGCCGGCGCGCATTCGATCGCCAGATCGGCCAGCATCGGAAACTGTTCCAACCCAACCAGTTGGCAATCGATCCGTTGTAGTTTGAGCCATTCGCGCGCCTTGGTTTCATCGCGCGCGGCGGCGCATGCCAGCGTAAGTCCTTCAATCCCATCCGCGAGACGCCGTGCCAGCACGCGTCCGATCGCGCCCAGGCCCGCGATGGCAACGCGCGTGACAGCCATGATAAAATCTCCACGCTCCACGTCATTTACCGCGCCGGGTATGTCTTGCGGCGGCTTGACCCAGGGTTGCTTGTAGCGCAAGTGTCCGCCGACACAACAGGAGATGTTCGATGTTCAAGGCAGTGACGGGTGCAGTTCTGGCTGGCGTATTTGCTCTAACGGGCGCCGCCTATGCGCAGGACTATCCGAACCGCAATATCACCATGGTGATCCCGTTTGCGGCCGGCGGCCCGACCGATGTGCTCGGCCGCGTTATGGGGGCGCGCATGAGCGAACTGCTGGGCCAACAGGTGATCATCGAGAATGCAACCGGCGCTGGCGGCATGACCGGCGCGCGGCGCGTCGCCGATGCCACGCCTGACGGCTACACCATGCTGCTCGGTACGGTCGGCACTCAGGCGCAGGGCCAGACGCTCTACAAGAAGCCCCTCTACAACGCGGTGACCGATTTCGTGCCGGTCGCGCTGATCGCCGAGGTGCCGCTCGTGATCATCGTGCGCAAGGATCTGCCGGTCGGCAACTTCAAGGAATTCGTGGCCTACGCCAAGGCCAACAGCGGAAAATTGAAATATGGCTCGGCCGGCGCCGGTTCAGCCACGCATCTCGGCTGCGTGCTGCTCGATTACGTGATCAAGGCAAATATGACGCACGTACCGTATCGCGGCACCGGCCCGGCGATGAACGATTTGATCAGTGGTCAAATCGATCTGCTTTGCGACGTCATCACCACGGCCAAGCCGCAGATCGAGGGCGGCAAGGTGAAGGGCATCGCAGTCATGGACAAGAGCCGCTCGCCGGCGCTGCCCGACTTGATGACCACGACCGAGCAGGGCACGCCCGGCCTTGAGGCCTATACCTGGAATGCGCTGTTCCTGCCGAAGGGCGCGCCCGCAGCGGTGGTGGCGAAACTCAACGCCGCAACGGTCGGCGCGATGAAAACGCCGGCGGTGCGCGACCGCCTGCAAGGACTGGGCGCACAGATCGTCTCCGACGACCGCGCAACGCCGCAATATCTTGCCGGCTTCCTCAAGAGCGAGATCGAGAAATGGGCGGCCCCGATCAAGGCGAGCGGCGTCTCGATCGACTGAGCCTTGCCGTTTCCGAAAAATGCATGGGGCCGTTCGCAGCGGTCCCTTTTTTCAGCTTAGCGATTCCAGCGGCTAGGCCTTGCCGAACACGCGTTTGAAGATCGTGTCGACCTGCTTGAAGTGGTAGCCGAGGTCGAAATTCGCCTCGAGTTCCTTCGGCTTGAGCAGTTTTCCGACCTTCCGATCGCCCCTGAGCAGCGAAAGGAAATCGGCCTCGCCGCGCCAGACTTTCATCGCGTGTTTCTGCACCAACCGATAGGCCTCCTCGCGCGGCATGCCCTTTTGCGTCAACGCGATCATCACGCGCTGCGAATGCACGAGCCCGCCGAGCCGGTCGAGGTTCTTCCGCATGGTTTTCGGATAGATCACGAGCTTGTCGATCACGCCCGCCAGCCGATTGAGCGCGAAGTCGAGCGTCACCGTCGCGTCGGGTCCGATCATACGCTCGACCGAGGAATGGGAAATATCGCGCTCGTGCCATAGCGCCACGTTCTCCATCGCAGGCGTCACATAGGCGCGCACCATGCGCGCGAGGCCGGTGAGATTCTCGGACAGCACCGGGTTTCGTTTGTGCGGCATGGCGGAGGAGCCCTTTTGCCCCTCGGAGAAATATTCTTCGGCCTCCAGCACTTCGGTACGCTGCAGGTGCCGGATTTCGGTGGCGAGCCGCTCGATCGACGAAGCCACGACGCCGAGCGTTGCGAAATACATGGCGTGGCGGTCGCGCGGAATGATTTGCGTCGAAATCGGTTCGACCGCGAGCCCCATGGCCTTCGCGACATGCGCTTCGACCCGCGGATCGACCTGCGCGAACGTGCCCACGGCGCCCGAAATCGCGCAAGTCGCGACCTCCTTGCGTGCGGCCAACAACCGCTCGCGCGCCCGTGAAAACTCCGCGTAAGCGACAGCGAGTTTCAGCCCGAACGTGGTCGGCTCGGCATGGATGCCGTGCGAACGGCCGATCGTGGGCGTCATCTTGTGCTCGTAGGCGCGGCGCTTGAGCGCCTTGAGCAGCTTGTCGGTATCGGCGATCAACAAATCCGCCGCGCGCACGAGCTGGACGTTGAAGCAGGTGTCGAGCACATCGGACGAGGTCATGCCGGAGTGCACGAAGCGCGCCTCCGGCCCGACGATCTCGGCCAGATGCGTCAGGAATGCGATGACGTCGTGCTTGACCTCGCGCTCGATCGCATCGATGCGCGCGATATCGAACCTGGCCTTGCGACCCTTGTCCCAGACCTTCTTCGCCGCCGCTTTTGGAATGATGCCGAGCGCGGCCATGGCATCGGCCGCATGCGCCTCGATCTCGAACCAGATGCGGAAGCGATTGTCCGGCGACCAGATCGCAACCATTTCAGGGCGGCTGTAGCGCGGAATGGTCACGCCGCTTCCCCGCGCGCCATGGCCGCCGCGTTGCGGATCGCGTCGATATTCGCGCGATAATTGGCCGGGCCGCCCTTGAACACAGCCGAACCTGCAACCAGCGCATTCGCCCCGGCGCGGGTCACGAGCGCGGTATTCTCCGGCGTGATCCCGCCGTCGATTTCGATGTCGATCGGGCGGCTGCCCACCAGCGCCGCGACGCGGCGGATTTTGTCTTCGGCGGCCGGAATGAACTTCTGCCCGCCGTAGCCGGGATTGACCGACATGATCAGCACGAGGTCCACGATGTCGATCACATGCTCTATGGTCTCGACCGGCGTTGCTGGATTGAGCGTGACACCTGCCTTCTTGCCGAGCGCGCGGATCGCCTGCAGCGAGCGGTGCACGTGCGGCCCCGATTCGACATGCACCGTGATGATGTCGGCGCCGGCCTTGGCGAAGGCTTCCAGATGCGGATCGCACGGCGCGATCATCAGGTGGACGTCGAGCGGTTTTTTGGTGATCGGGCGGATCGCCTTCACCACCTCGGGGCCGAACGAGATGACCGGCACGAAATGCCCGTCCATCACATCGAGGTGGATCCAGTCCGCGCCCGCCGCCTCGACCGCGCGCACTTCCTCGCCGAGCTTGGCGAAGTCGGACGCCAGGATCGATGGCGCGATGCGAAGCGGGCGGGGCATGGCAAGCCTCCGATTTAAGCGCTTTTCGCGTAACACGGGGCGCCGGTGGGAGCAATGTGGGCTTATCGGCACCACATCGATATCCACGCCAGGCCGATGGTGCTCGCCCTTTTCAGACCACATATAGTGACCCGTGATGATTCTCATTTCGCTCCCGGCTTCGGCCAGAAGCGCATGAGGATTGCGAGAGAATTCGATGGCCAAGACCGATGCGATCGTCCTCGGCGCCGGCATTGTCGGCACGTCGATCGCGCTTCATCTGCAAAAACGCGGACTTGCCGTGGCGCTGGTTGACCGGCGCGGACCCGGCGAGGGCACGTCCTACGGCAATGCCGGCGTGATCGAAGGCAACACGCTCTTTCCCCACGCCTTTCCCTCCGGTCTCATGCCGCTGCTGCGGGTCGCGCTCAAGCAGGCATCGGAAGCGAATTACCACCTCTCGTTTCTGCCTTGGGTCGCGCCGTGGCTCTGGGAATACCGCCAGAACACCCAGCTCGCCGGCCGCATGCAATTTGCCAAGCTGATGCGCCCGCTGTTCGAACGCGCTCTCGCCGAGCACGAGGAATTGATGGCCGAGAGCAAAGCCGAGCGCTACCTGCGCAAGACCGGCTGGCTCAAGCTCTACCGCACCGAGGCGGCCTTCGCCGACACCGCGCCGGAGCGCAAGCTCGCCACGCAATTGCAGCTTCCTCATCAGGTGCTCGACAGCGCAGGCGCACGCGCGCTCGAACCCGCGCTCGCGCCGGTATTTCATTGCGCCATTCATTGGTCGGGGGCCGCCAGCATCGGCAATCCGCTGGCGGTCACGCAAGCCTACGCCATGCGCTTTGTCGATCTGGGTGGCGCATTGTGCGACGGCAACGCGCGCACGCTGCGGCGCGCCGGAGAAAACTGGCGCGTCAACACCGACCGCGGCGAGATCGATGCACGTATGGCGATTGTTGCGCTCGGACCGTGGTCGCCGGACGTACTCGAGCCGCTCGGCATCAAGCTGCCGCTCGCGGTCAAGCGCGGCTATCACTGGCATTTTGAGCCGCGCGGCAATACTGGCCTGAACCGTCCGGTCGTCGACGTGGAGTTCGGCTATTGCGTTGCGCCCATGGAGCATGGCCTGCGCATTACCACCGGCGCGGAATTCGCGCGCCGCGATGCACCGCCGACGCCCGTGCAGTTCAACCGTTTGCTGCCGAAGGCGAATGAATTGTTCCCGCTCGGCGAGCCGCTCGAGCTGTCGCCCTGGCTCGGCGCGCGCCCGTGTTTTTCCGATTCACGCCCCGTCATCGGCCGCGCCCCGGCGCAGCGCGATCTCTGGCTCGCCTATGGCCACGCGCATTGGGGCCTGACCCTCGGGCCCGTGACCGGTCATTTGCTGGCGGACATGATCACCGGCGTGACGCCGTTCTGCGATCCGAAGCCGTTCGCCGCCGAGCGCTTTCACTAACTTCCGAATTTGTCTTTCCAGGCGGGCAGGGCGCCCGCGTACGGCAGCGCGCGTGCCTCATAGACGCCGCGCGCAATCGCGCGCGCCACCACGTCGGCGGCAAGCGCGCCAAGCTCGGCCAACGCCTGGATCGGATCGGCAATCGGCTTTGTCCCGGTGGCCGCCGCGAACACGATGTCGCCGTCGAGCGGGGTGTGCACCGGTCGGATGGCGCGCGCCAAACCGTCCTGCGCCATGATCGCCAGCCGCCGCACTTGCGGTTTGGTAAGGATGGCATCGGTCGCCACCACCACCAGCGCGGTGTTCTCTCCGGGTGCACCCTTGGTGCGGAACGTGAGCGCATCATTCGGCAGAGGCGACGGCAGGCCGCGGCCGCCGAATTCGCGCCCGCGCTCGTAGGGCGCTGCCCAGAAATGCGGGCCGCCCCCGATCACGACGCTGCCTGCCGCATTGACCGCAGCGATCGCGCCGACCGTCACGCCGGCGGCTGTCGCGGCCGACGCCGAACCCATGCCGCCCTTCAATCCAGCCGTGGTCGCGCCAAGCCCGGCGCCCACGCTGCCGAGCGCAAACTCGACTCCGGCCTTTGCCGCCGCGTCATAGCCAAGCTCGCGATAGGGCGGATAGCGGCCCCACTTCTTGTCGCCGCCATTGAGCAGGTCGAAGAGGATCGCACCGGGAACGATCGGCACGCGCGCCGTGCGCACTTGAAATCCGCGCCCCTGTTCGGCCAGCCAGGCCTGCGCCCCCGATGCCGCGTCGAGCCCGAAGGCCGAGCCGCCGGCCAACGCAATCGCATCGATGCGCTCGACCGTCATCGCCGGCTCCAGCAGGGCGCTTTCGCGCGTGCCGGGTCCGCCACCGCCGAGATCCGCAGCCGCGATGGCCGGTTGCTCGAACACCACCACGGTCACACCCGAGCCGAGCTTGGTGTCGTCGGCATGACCGACACGCACACCCGCCACATCCGAGATCAGATTTCTGCTGCTCACGATTGTCTTCCAAGCTCAAGCCCGCGCGCCGTCATCACCCGCCGCACATGGGCGGCAACCTCATCGAGCGATGCGGCATGCACGAAAAACGCGCGGTGCGCCGGCGAAAATGCCTCGATCGGACCGACCAGTATGGTGCGACGCTGCTCGCGTGGGCGCACGGCCTCGCCGAAATATTCGGCCGCCATGTCGAGTTCGTTATGTGTCCCTTCCTTGCCGGGCAATGCGACAATGGCGTCGGCGGTCAGCACATTGACGTGATTGCGCCCCGCTTCGCGGCGCCAATCGGGCACGAGCGCGGGTAAAGGTGTCATGATGGCGATTTCGACAAACGGGTTGGGATAGGGCTGGCCGGTCGGCTCGCGATTGGGCAGATCGAACGGTCCGTCCGGCTGACGCGGTACAATGCCGATCGACAGGCCCGCGCGGCCGGATACCGCAACGAACCCTGCCGCCGCCGCCTCCATGACGCCATAGCCGCCGCCCGTCAAAAGATGCGCGCCAAGTTCCGCCACCAGCGCACCAAGCTGTTGGGCAAGCCGGATTCGGTCGGCATCGATCGGCGTGCCCTGTCCGAATATGCCGACGATCGGCAGCTTGCTCAGCATTGCAAACATAAGTGAACCAACATAGCACCGCCGATCACTTCCCGGCGATGGCCGACTGCAGCGGCTTGCCTTACCCCGCGCCGCTATCGCATTTAGGCGGCCATGACGCCGGATGTCACCATCTTTGCAGCTCTGCTCGCGGGACTTGTGAGCTTTCTTTCGCCTTGCGTTCTGCCGCTGGTGCCGCCCTATTTGGTCTATCTCGCCGGCGCCTCGTTCGAGCGTCTGGCCGATGCCGAGCCGGAACCGGCGGTCCGGCGCGAGACGGTCATCGCCGCGCTGCTGTTTGTCGCCGGCTTCTCGACCGTATTCGTGTGTCTCGGTGTCGGCGCAAGCCTCGTCGGCAATATATTGTCCAAATATTCTCGCGAGCTCTCGATCCTGGCCGGTATCGTCATCATGGTCATGGGTCTGCATTTCCTCGGCCTCACGCCGATCGCGTTGCTCAAGCGCGAGAAGCGCTTCGCGGTCGAAAAGCCGATCGGGCTGTGGGGCGCTTACGTGATGGGACTGGCATTTGCATTCGGCTGGACGCCGTGCATCGGGCCGGTGCTGGGAACGATATTATTTCTGGCAGGCAGCGAGGCCACGGTATGGAAAGGGGCCGGATTGCTGACGCTCTATTCGGCGGGGCTCGGTGTCCCGTTCATTCTCGCCGCGATTGCGATCGAACCCTTTGCGGCGTTCCTCGTGCGCTTTCGCAAGTACATAGGAACGATTGAAAAATTCATGGGCGTGCTGCTGGTCTTGACCGGGATCGCCTTCCTGACCGGCTGGCTCAAGGACTTGGGAGCCTGGCTGCTGGACACCTTCCCGATTCTCAACGATCTCGTCTGGTGACAAAAAAGCCCGCACCGCGTGATTCGGTGCGGGCTTGGTCGGAGAACGAGTTCGTTACGACTTCGATTCGGCGGTCAATTCGTTGTAGTCGCCTTTATCGTTCCATTGGAAGATCGCCCAGTCGATCGCGGTGATGTCGCCCTTCTTGTTATAGGAAATGGTGCCGAGCACCGTATCCCATTTGCCGGAGCGGATCGTTTCGGCGACCTTCTTGGGGTCGATCGTTCCGGCTTTTTTCACGGCCTGCGACCAGACCTGGAAAGCGGCATAGGTGTAGAGCGTGTAGCCTTCCGGATCGATCCCCTTGGCCTTGAACTTTTTCACGATCGCCGCGGCGGTCGGCTTTTTGCGCGGATCCGGTCCGAAGGTGAACAGTGTGCCGGCCCCGGCCGCGCCGGTGATCGAGGCATATTCCTTGTCGGCGAGCGAGTCGCCCGCGATCAGCACCGTTTTCAGACCCTGATTGCGCATCGCGCGCAGGATCTGCCCGGCTTCCTTGTGGTACCCGCCGACGAAAATAATATCGATTTTGTGGAGTTTGAGTTTCGAGGCGAGCGCTGTGAAGTCGCTGTCGCCCTTGTTGTAGGAGTCGTTGAGCTTCTCTTTGACGCCGCCTTTGTTGATCGTCTTCTTGACTTCATCGGCGAGACCCGCGCCATAGGTGCTCTTGTCGTTGACGATCGCGATGTTCTTGTTCTTGTAATGCTTGATCAGATACGTGCCGATGAACGAACCCTGCTGGTCGTCACGGCCGCAGACGCGGAACGTGTTCCACATCCCGCGCTCGGTGAATTGCGGGTTGGTCGAGGCCGGCGTGATCTGCAGCACGTTGCCTTCGTTGTAGGCTTCGGAGGCCGGGATCGACGATGACGAGCAGTAATGCCCCGCGACGAACGGCACTTTCATGCTGGCGAATTTTTCGGCGACCGATTTCGCCTGCTTGGCGTCGCACACGTCGTCGCCGACTTCGAGCTTGAGCTGCTTGCCCAGTACGCCGCCCGCGGCATTGATGTCTGCGACCGCCTGCTCGGCGCCGTTTTTCAATTGCCGGCCGAAACTCGCCTCGTTGCCGGTCATCGGACCGGCCACGCCGACCGTAATCTCCTCCGCTGACGCCGCGCCGAAGAGCGTCACGCTCGTCACCAGCGCGAGTCCGATTTTCCACAGCCTGTTCATGCCGTTCTCCCTCGTAGCCAATCGTTCCCTATAGTCGCAGCAGGCGGGCAAACCGTCCAGGCGAGATTTTTATCAATTGTTCCAAGGAGTCAGGTTGGTTTCGCCTCGCTACCGCCACCATCGCGGACGCCCGGCACGCGCTCCCGCCAGGCCAACCAGCCGCTCCGCTCGTAGAGCCAGTAATATTGGATAACCATTTGATTTACACGGGTTATTCGCCACGATAGCGAGCCGGCCGCGAGCAGAAACAGTGTGTCGGACAGATACGAGGGCAATGACAGCAGCGTCGCCTCGAACAGCGCGAAATGCGCAAATCGCACCGCCGCGCCGAGCAGCGCCACATAAATGATCACCTGCCTGTACGGCCGCCATGTGCGCGCGATGGCGCGACCGGCGAGCCAAGCCGCGCCGCCGCCGAGCACGCCGGTGATCATGAGGATCTGCAGCAGCGATTCGTCGGTATAGAGCCCGTCCATCCTGCGCCCCTAATGTCTTCCGGCTTCGAGATACGCGGCGCGGACTTCCGGCCGTTCCAGCAGTTCGCGCCCGCTCCCGGTGAGCGTGATCAGACCATTGACGATCACATAGCCGCGGTGCGCGAGCTTGAGCGCCCGATACGCGTTCTGCTCGACCAGGAAGACCGTGAGCCGATCGCGCTCATTGAGTTCGCGGATGGCCGAAAAAATCTGTTTTGCCAGAAGCGGTGCCAGGCCGAGTGACGGCTCGTCCAGCAGCAGCAACCTGGGTCGGCTCATCAGCGCGCGGCTGATCGCCAGCATCTGCTGCTCGCCGCCCGACAGCGTGCCGCCACGCTGCGTCATGCGCTTCTCAAGGCGCGGAAACAGCGCGCAGACCCGCGCGAGATCATCCTTGAAATGAGCGGGATCTGCCACGGCTGCGCCCATCTGCAGATTCTCCAGCACCGTCATGCGGCTGAAAATGCGGCGGCCTTCCGGCGACTGCGCGATCCTGAGCTTGGCAATCTCGTAGGTCGACATTTTTGTGATGTCGCGTCCATCGAAGATGATCGATCCTTCGCGCGCGCGCGGATTGCCGAACGTCGTCATCATCAACGTCGATTTTCCCGCCCCGTTGGCGCCGATCAGCGTGACGATTTCGCCTTCGTTGATATGAAGGTCGACGCCCTTGAGCGCCATGATGTTGCCGTAGAACGATTTGACGCCGCGGATCGCAAGCAGGGGCTCGGTCATGATCCAACCTCGACGCCGGCCTGCTGGACTTCGTCCTCTTCGACCCCGAGATAGGCGCCGATCACCTTTGCATCGCTGCGGATGTCCGCCGGTGTGCCGTCGGCGATCTTCACGCCATAGTCCAGCACCACGATATGGTCGGATATTTCCATCACCACCGACATGTCGTGCTCGATCAGCAGGATCGACGTCGCATGTTCCGCGCGAATGAATAGCAGGAGTTCGTTGAGTTCCGCGCTTTCGCGATGGTTCAATCCGGCCGCCGGCTCGTCCAGGCACAACAACACCGGGTCCGTGCACATGGCGCGCGCGATTTCGAGCCG
>Ga0335081_10000462_pt1 | contig 71280 bp, 73 predicted proteins | sample Lox_Sample_35_FD_206713 | JGI IMG/M metagenome (GOLD analysis project Ga0335081, IMG submission 206713) | Soil microbial communities from Loxahatchee National Wildlife Refuge, Florida, United States - Lox_Sample_3.5 | ecosystem: Environmental > Terrestrial > Soil > Wetlands | place: USA...
AGTCGAGCGGGCATCAGGCATATTTTGTGGGCGGCTGCGTCCGCGATTTCCTGCTTGGCGGGCATCCGAAAGATTACGACATCGCGACCGATGCCCGCCCCGATCAGATAACGGCGTTGTTCCCTGATTCCGGACTAGTCGGGGCGCACTTCGGCGTCGTTCTGGTGCGGAAACTCGGTGCGCAAGTGGAGGTCGCCACCTTCCGCAGTGATCACACCTACGTGGACGGGCGCCACCCCGCCGGAGTGGATTTCGAAACCGACCCGCGCCAGGATGTGTTGCGGCGTGACTTCACCATCAACGCGCTGCTGCTCGATCCGGACCGCGACGAGGTTCTGGATTTCGTCGGTGGGCGCGATGACATGCGCGATCGCATCGTTCGTGCCATCGGCAATCCCGAAGCGCGCTTCCGCGAAGACCACTTGCGCATGCTGCGAGCCGTGCGCTTTGCGGCCCGCTTGGGCTATCGCATTGACCCAGAAACCTTCGATGCCATCCGCCGGCTGAGCGGGCTGATTCAAGCCGTGTCGGCCGAGCGTGTGCGCGACGAGCTGGTTCGCATTCTCACCGAAGGCGGCGCCCGCCGTGGCTTCGAGTTGCTCGACGAGACTGGACTGCTGTCCGAGATCCTCCCCGAGGTGGCTGCAATGAAAGGCGTGGACCAGCCGCCTGAGTATCATCCCGAAGGCGACGTCTGGACGCACACGCTGCTGCTGTTGGAGTATCTTCGCGATCCAAGCCCAACACTCGCCCTGGGCGCCCTGTTGCACGACGTGGGCAAGCCACCGACCTTTCGCCTCGCCGATCGCATCCGTTTTGATGGTCACGTGGAGAAAGGTATGGAAATGGCGACCGACATCCTGACGCGTTTGCGATTCTCCAACGATGAGATCCGGCAAGTCGTTGCGTTAGTTGCGAACCACATGCGGTTTAAGGACGCTCCGCAGATGAAGGTGAGCACGCTCAAGCGTTTTCTGCGTTTGGAAAACTTCCCGGAGCATCTCGAACTGCATCGTCTCGACTGCGTTTCCAGTCACGGGCATCTGGAGAATTATCAGCTCATGCGGCACAAGATGCAGGAATTGCCGCAAGACCAGCTCAAACCGCAACCGCTGATCACCGGAGACGACTTAATCGAGGCTGGCTATCGGCCCGGCCCCGCTTTTTCCCGCATCCTCGCGGCAGTGGAAGACGCACAACTCGAATCGAAGATTCATTCGCGGGAAGATGCAGTGAGACTGGTTCACGCGCAGTTTCGAATTCCTGACGGCGCTCCGGTCGACGCTGCGCCCTAACCAGGCAGCCACGACTCGACGCCGCCCGACTCCCGCCGCCTGACCTTTTCCTGACGTTCCAGGTACTCCAGATGCGCCAGCACTTCAAAGACAGCGAACCGGTAGTGGAATGGTTCGAGCGGCCGGTCCCAGACTTGATTCACGAGTGCGGAAGCGGTTTGCGGCGCATCGCCGAGAAGAGCCAGAATGCGCGCGCAGCGTTGCTCGTGGTGTTTGATCGTCATTTGGATCCATTCCCGATGCCCTGAAAATGGCGCGCCGTGCGACGGCAGGATCAGGTCGATTTCGAGACGCGCGAGCTCCTGCAAGGAATTGAGAAACTCGCCCAATGGGTCTCGCTCCGGCTGCCAGCCGATGTTGGGTGAAATGAGCTCGAGCATCTGGTCTCCGGAAAACAGCACGCGCCGGTCGCGGCCGTATAAACACACATGACCCGGCGAATGCCCGGGCGTCCACAGGGCCTCCAGTTCTCCCGCGGCGGAGAGGATTTTTTCGCCGCCGTTCAGGAGTACGTCCGGTTCCAGCCGCTGAAAGTTCTTGTGAATCTCGTGTGCCCCCGCGTCGATCTTCCCGATGAGATCGGCCGGCACACCGCTCCGGCGCAGCACCTCACCAGCCCATTCACGGTACTGCTCGGATTGGGCGAGCTGGTCGAGAAACTCGGCGTCGTGTGCATGCAGCAGAAGCTTCGCTCCGGTCAGCTTCAGCAGACGTGGCGCCAGACCCATATGGTCCGGATGTACGTGGGTGAGAAGAATCTCGCGAATGTCGTGCCACGCGACACCTCTCTCGGCCACGGCCAGCCAAAGAGCCTCGAAACACGCATCCGTGTCCATGCCGCAGTCGACGAGCAGGTAACCATCCGTGAGCCGCACCAGGTACACGTTGATCGAACCCAGAGCAAAGGGCAACGGCAGCACGATCAGGCACACGCCCGGCAGTACCTCGCGGCACTCCGGATTGCCTGAAGATTCGGCTGGCAAGCCCCGATGCTAACACACGGCCGGTGTTATGCTTTGCCCATGCAACGCAGAAGCTTGCTGCAATTCCCTCTGCTGGCCGGCCTCGCTCAGGCCGCGCCGGAGACGCCCCGTTTGAGGCTTTCCGTGCGTGTGGAGCCGGTCTTCCGCGGCGCCAGCCTGCCCCAGGCTATGGAGAAAGTCGCCGAGGCCGGGTATCAGGGGTTCGAATTCGGCAACTGGCGCGACCAGGATCCCGTCGCCATCACGAAGCTGAAAGAAAAGCTCGGGATTGAGTGTGCCTGCCTGGTGGGAAATCGCGCGGTGAATCCCAAGGGAATGACTCTGGTTGATCCAGCGGATCGTGATGCGTTCCTTGCGGAGATCCGAGCCTCCACCGAAGCCGCCCAGCGATTCGAGACCACACGTCTCGTAACCCTCACCGGCAACGAACTGCCCGGTCTGCCGCGCGAGACGCAACATCGCAGCATCGTCGAAGGTCTAAAGCGCGCGCACGATGTCGTCGCGCTGCACGGCGTCACTCTGATCGTCGAGCCCCTGAACACGCTCGTCGACCACCAGGGGTACTACTTGAACCACACGGCTGAAGCGTTCGAGATCATGCGCGAGGTTGGAAGCCCGAACGTAAAGATCCTCTTTGACATTTATCACGTGCAGATCATGGACGGAAACCTGATCGATACCATCCGCAAGAACATCGCTGCGATCGGCCATTTTCACGTCGGCGACGTCCCGGGCCGGCATGAGCCCGGAACCGGCGAAATTAACTACGCCAACGTTTTTCGTGCGATTCGCGATACGGGCTTTCGCGACTTCATTGCCATGGAGTACATGCCGTCGAAGGATTCGATGGCCACTCTGGCCGAAGTGCGGGCCATGGCGGCAGCCTAGTCGTAGACGAAGTGCAGGACCTTTTTCAGATCGTCCCAGGCCTCGCGCTTGGCGTTCTGATTGTACGGGCGCAGCAGGTACGAAGGGTGGTACGTGACCATCAGCGGGATGTCGCGCCATTTGTGCCAGTTCCCACGCATGCGAGTCACGCCTTCCTTGCGCCCGAGCAATGCCCGCGCCGCTGTCGCCCCGAGGGCGCAGATAGCGCGCGGGCGGATCACGGACAGTTGTCGAAACAGAAACTGCCCGCAAATCTCCATTTCGTCCGGCTCCGGCGTCCGATTCTCAGGCGGCCGGCACTTCACCACGTTGCAGATGTAGACATCCTTGCGCTCCAGCGGAATGCCCTCTCGCTTCGCGGTGCCTTCAATCATCTGGGTGAGCAATTGACCTGCACGTCCCACGAACGGAATTCCCTGCATGTCCTCGTCCGCGCCCGGGCCTTCTCCGACGAAAACCAATTTCGCGAGCTCATTTCCTGAGCCGAAAACAATGGTGTGGCGGCCCTGATGCAGCCGGCAGCGTTGGCAGTCGCCGATATCCTCGCGGATCTTCTGTAAGGAATCGTCAGCCGGGGCAAGACCCGGCAGTTCGATCATCGCCGGCTCCGCGGAAGTTGGAACGGTCGCGCTCGTAGTTTCCGTCACTGGGGCGGCACTTGCCGCCCTGCGATACAGCGAAGTAAACCCGAGATCCTGGTAAAACTCCAGCACTCCCCGGAGTTTCTCAGCGTTCATGGGCGAGTTCGGCCAATGCGTGCCGCAGAAGCAAGGCTTGCGTCAGAATCTCGTCGGCTAACTCGCGCTTGCTGGCGCGTGGCAGCTTCAGAAACTCACCGGTTCTCAGCGCCAGGGCGACTTCGTTATGGTCCGATTCGAATCCGCTCTCGTCTCCGCCCACGAGGTTGGCTACGATCATGTCGCAGTTTTTGGTTTCCAGTTTGCGCCGTGCTTCGCGTTCAAGGTTTTCGGTCTCCGCGGCGAAGCCGATGAGCAGCCAGTTCTTCTTGTCGCGTCCGAGTTCGGCCAGGATGTCCGGCGTGGGATCCAGTTCCAGCGACAGGCGGGCGGCCGTTTTTTTTATCTTCTGTTGCGGCACGGTGGACAGATGGAAATCCGCGACGGCTGCCGCCTTGATCACCATCGTGGCGCCTTTTAAGTTTCCGAAGACGGCGGCACGCATTTCCCCGGCGGTTTTTACCGGAACAACCTTAACGCCGCGCGGCGCCGGCAGGTGGACCGGGCCGGAAACCAGAATGACGTGTGCGCCGCGCTCGGCTGCCGCTTCCGCGAGCGCGTATCCCATTTTCCCGCTCGATCGATTGGAAATGAAACGCACCGGATCCAGTGCCTCTTGCGTTGGCCCGGCGGTGACCAGCACCGTTTCGCCCTGAAGGTCGTGACGGCGCGTCAGTTGCTCAGCCACCGCGTCGGCGATCAGTTCGGGATCGGCCAGGCGTCCCGGGCCGGTCATCCCGCATGCCAGGAACCCGTCTTCGGGCTCCACGATCATGTGCCCCCGGGCGCGCAGCGTTTCTAGATTCGCCTGTGTTGCCGCGTGCCGCCACATGTTGGTGTTCATGGCCGGCGCCAGAACCACTGGCCCCGTGAATGCGAGGTAGAGCGTGGTCAGAAAGTCGTCTGCCAGCCCATGAGCGAATTTGGCGAGAATGTCCGCCGTGGCCGGCGCCACCACAAGCAGGTCACTGTCCTGCGCCACCGCGATGTGCTCCACCGCGCTCGACAGTGTCTCTTCGGAATTCCCGCAGGAGAACAGACTGGTGATCACTTTGCGGCCGGTTAGCGCCGCGAAAGTAAGCGGTTGGATGAACTGGGCCGCCGCGGCGGTCATCACCACCTGCACGGCAAAACCGCGCTGAACGAGCGCGCGACACAACTCCGCCGCTTTGTACGCGGCAATTCCGCCCGCCACCCCCAAGACTACGCGCGGGTCTTTAGGCTTCTCGTCGTCTCGGTTGGCCGCAGACACTTAGATCGCGTCGGTCGCCGGTTCCTCAATCGGCGGCGTCAGTCCCGGGATTTCGTACTTCACCAGTCCCCGCCGAACCTCTTCCGCCGCGATGATCGTCGGCTTCTTGGATGACGTGGGCAGGAATGGCCGCGAGCCGCCCTGCAACTGACGCGCGCGCTTCGCCGCGACGATGATGAACCGGTAGGTGCTCTGCTCGGGATCGTCTGGAATGGTGCAATGTGCGTTATTCTTGGGGCCGTGTTCCGCCATGATACCTCTCAAGGTTCTTTCTGAAATGTAGCCAGGATGGGGCGAATCTGATCCTCGATCCTGGTGCGGCGAACGCGTTCCGCGCGCACAATAGCCGCCAAAGTCGCCGCCGATCTGTCCAAATCGTTGTTAATCACCACGTAATCGTACAAGCAATAGTTCCGGATCTCCCGGGCCGCGTCGCGCAACCGCCGTTCGATAACCGCGTCCGCGTCTTCGCCCCGCGCGCGAAGCCGCTGCTCCAGAATCTGACGGGATGGGGCAAGGACGAAGATGGTTACCGCTTCCGGAAGCTTACTCTTCAATTGTGCCGCACCCTGGACATCAATGTCGAGTACCAGGTCCCGGCCCTCGGCCATCGCCTCGTCCAGCACGCTGCCGTGTGTGCCGTAATAATTGCCGAAAACTTCAGCGTGCTCCAGAAACTCATCCCGCGCAAGCCGCTCCTCGAATTCGCCGCGGGAAATGAAATGATAGCTTTGCCCGCTTTGCTCATGCCCGCGGGGAGCGCGGGTGGTATAGGAAACCGAGAACTTCAGGCGGTCTACGTCCCGCAGCAGGCGTCCCACCAGAGTGGATTTCCCCGACCCGGACGGCGCCGAAATGATGAAAACCGTGGTGGCCAGCGCGCTACTCCAGATTGAGCGATTGCTCGCGAATCTTGTCGATCTCGGATTTTACAGCCAGCGCCCGTTCCGTGATAGTGAGCCCCAAATCCCCTAGCCCTCCGGTTTTTGACAATATAGTGTTCGCCTCGCGATTCATCTCTTGCAGAAGAAAATCCAGCTTCTTCCCAACCTCCCCGCCGGCGTGGATTAACTGTTCGAGCTCACTCGCATGGGTTTTAAGCCGGATCAGTTCTTCGCTAATGTCGCTGCGGTCCGCGAGCAGCGCCGCCTCCTGCGCCAGCCGCTGCGGCTCGATACTTGCGCCACGGAGCAACTCAGCCAGCCGATCCTGCAGGCGCCTTTGGAACGCCGGCAATGCACCGGCGCGAATCTCCTCTATCCGGTTGACCGCTTGCCTGATGGCCGCGCAGCGCTCAAAAATCTCCTCTGCTATCGCGATGCCTTCCCGTTCTCGAAAACCGTTCAGACCGTGCAGAGCCTCCTCCAACGCCGCAACGAGCGAGGTTTCGAATTCTTCCGACAACTCGGGCGCAGTATCTGTGCGAAACATGCCTGGAATCCGGAAAGCGACGTTCAGGTCAGGCGCCCCCGTCAAATGGAACTCCCGCTGAGCTTGTTCGAAGGCCGCCAGGTAGGCCTCCAGTAGCGGCCGATTCAAGCTGGAATCCGCCATCGATCCATTGGTCCGGTTCCAAGTCACATTGAGTTGCAGGTGCCCTCGCGCCACTGTGCCTTTGATCGCTTTGCGCAGCGCTGTTTCGAAGGCGTCCATCTCCGGCGGCAGATGGAGGTGCATATCCAGCCCTCGATGATTCACGGTCTTTACGCTCAGCACCAATTCACCGGACGCGAGATTCTTGCGCACCTGCGCAAACCCGGTCATGCTGCGCACGCTCACAGGTCCACCGCCGCTCCGGCTTCTACGAACTGCAGCTCATGCAGCCGCTGGTAGATGCCGCCCCTTGTGACCAGATCCACGTGCGTTCCCGTTTCACAGATTCGTCCCCGGTCCATGACGACAATCTTATCCGCCCGCCGAATGGTCGAGATGCGATGCGCAATCACAATCACGGTTCGTCCGGCCATCAGGTTGGCAAGAGCGCGCTGTACCAGCATCTCGGATTCGGTGTCGAGGTGGGAGGTGGCTTCATCCAGGATCAGAATCGGCGCGTTCTTCAACAATGCGCGTGCAATCGCGATGCGTTGCCGCTGCCCTCCGCTGAGTTTCACACCGCGCTCGCCGATGACCGTTTCGTAGCCTTGCGGCAGGGCCTCGATGAATTCGTCGGCGAGCGCGCTCTGCGCCGCCTGGAAGATTGCCGTGCGGCTGATCTCGGGCCGCCCATAAGAGATGTTGCTGGCTACGGTGTCGTTGAACAGGAAAGTGTCCTGCGCCACCAGTCCGACCTGCGCCCGCAGAGATGCCAGAGTCAGATCCCGGACGTCCCGTCCGTCGATCCTGACTGCGCCTGAGGTCACATCGTAGAAACGCGGCAGCAGGTTGGCGAGCGTAGACTTTCCCGCTCCGCTCGGCCCCACGACCGCCACCACTTCGCCCGCCTTCACCTCCACGTTGATGCTCTCGAGATGAAAACCGTTGGAGCCCGGGTAGTGAAAGCCCGCGTTATCGTAAACAATCGAGTGCTCGAAGTGAGTGAGCTTGGCAGCTCCCGGCCTGTCCCGCATTTCCACCGGGTGGTCCATATACTCAAAGACCTTCTGGGATGCTCCCAGCGCCTGCTGAAAAATATTGTGGATGCCGGTGAGGCGTTTGAGCGGCTCGTACATCATGAGCAGCGCGATCACGAAGCTGGTGAAATTGCCGGCGGTCAGCTCGTTGGTTTTGATTTGCGTGCGCGCGTACATCAGCAGGGCTACGATGGTCAGCGCGCCAAACAACTCAATCAGCGGCGAGGAGACCGCTTGCTGCCGGACATAACGCAGATTGCTGCGCAATAGCCGGCGCGCCGCGTCCTGAAACCTTCGCGATTCGTAAACTTCGGTGCCGAAAGCCTTCACTACCTGGTGGCCGCTCAGTGTTTCCTGAAGGATTTCGTTCACCTCCGCGGCTTGGTCCTGCGCCCGGCGGCTGGTGCGGCGGATGCGGCGCCCTAGGCGCGCAGTCGGCACCAGAACCAGCGGCATCACGATCAGGCTCCCCAGCGCAAGTTGCCAGTCCTTGTGGAGGACCACAAACAAGAGACAAATCACGACGAAGCTCTGGCGCAGCAAATCAGCCAGAATGTGCGAGATTGCCACCTGGATCTTCTCGATGTCGTTCATGATCGATGACATCAGCCGTCCGGTGGAGTGCGCTTCGAAAAACTCCGATCCGTGGCGCAGCACTTTTTCGAACACTTTATTTCGCAGGTCCGTGATTGCGGAGAAGCCTGCATAGTTGATCATGTAGTTCGCCAGATAATCGCACAGGCCCTTCACCGCGAATACCACCAGGATGGCTAGCGCTACCATCGTCGCGACGTTGTGCACTCTCGCGGGCATGAACTGGTTGAGATACACGGGATAATCAAAGAGCGGGACTGTCAACAGCTTCACCGGCTTATCCGCCGCCCCCGGGTTGAGCACAAAGTCGAAGATCGGACCAACCAGCAATGCGATGGAAGCATGTGCCGCACCCACCAACGCCATCAGCAATACCGACAGCACCAAATAGAACCAGTACCGCCGGGCGTAGGAAAGCAGGCGCAGCAGTTCTTTCATGCGCGCACCCGTAAACGCTCGAGCGCGTCCTGGACTTCACGCACACTAACAGCGTGAATGCCCCCAGGTCCCTGAAGAACCTCGGCCGGCGTACGCCAGGGCGCCCACACCACCAGGTCGGAGGAGCCAAAAATCACCACCACCGGGATGCCGAACGCCGCCGCCAGGTGCGCTGGGCCTGAATCGTTGCCCAGGAACAGCGACGCGCCCGCGGTGAGCGATTTGATTTCCGCAAGCGGAGCACCCGCGACCGTGCGCCAGCCGCTGAACGCGGAAAGATCTTCGCCCGGCCCGCCGATGAATACCGGCTCGAGTTCCCAGGCCTTTTCGAGATACTGCGCCGCTTCCACGAAGCGCTCCGCGGGCCAGGTCTTATCATCAGCCGCTGCCAGCGGATGAATCACAGCGTAGGGTCGATCCGGAGTTCCCGCCTTTTCCGCAAACAATCGCGCTCGCGGAATCTCCACTTGCTCCGCACCCAGATAGAACGCGGCTGACGCCAGATGCTCCGCCGTGTGAACTTTGCGGTCGACTCCCAAGATCTCCTGCGCGCGCGGAATCCGCACGTTGTACAACCATGTGTACCGGAAATGCCCAAAACCCGCCCGGAATCGGGCTCCGGAAAGCGCCGTGATGCGCGCGCTCGACCCGCCTCCGTGCAGGTTCAAACACAAATCCGGAGCCCATTTGCGGACGGCGCTCCAATCCGGTCCCAGAATCTCGCTAACATCCGGATTCCCCTCAAACAGCGCCCGGAAACGGTCCTCCACCACAACGGCGATCGTTCCGTTGGGCAACGCTCGCTTCAGGATCGATAAGGCAGGTGTAGTCAGGATGCAGTCTCCCATGGAGCGAATCCGGACCACCGCGATTCGCCCCCGTTCCGGGAGACGTTCCAGAATCGAGCTCATGCGGGCGCGCTGTTATTCCTCAATGTGGGCTTCGTCGATCAGCATTACCGGGATGTCATCGCGAATCGGATACACACGATGGCACTGGACGCACTTCAGCCCGCTCGAGTCCGGTTTAAGCTCAACTGTCGCTTTACAAAGCGGGCACACCAGAATCTCCAGCAATTCCTTGCTTATCGCCATATGCGTGTTCAGTTTAACAGCTTTACGCGGCCGCCTTCATTTCCGAGCGCGCCCGCGCGATCACCGCCAGGTACTGCCGCGCGCGCTCTTCAATCACGTCGAAACGTCCTTCTTTCACACTCTTGGCGTCTACCAGTTCGCCGCCAACGGCCACCGCGCACGCTCCCGCTTTCAAAAAATCACCCGCTGTCTCCAAGTTTACGCCGCCCGTCGGAATCATTTCGATGTGCGGAAACGGCCCCCGTAATGCCTTGATGTATTTCGGACCGCCCACGTTACCGCACGGGAAGATCTTCACGATATCGGCGCCGGCCTCCCACGCGGTGACGACTTCAGTCGGCGTCAGCGCGCCCGGGCAGATCACCTTGGAGTAGCGCTTAGCCACCTCGATGGTGGCAATCTTAAGGCTGGGTGTTACGAAGAACTCCGCCCCGGCCAGCATGCAGGCGCGAGCCGTCTCGGGGTCAAGCACCGTCCCCGCTCCCAGCACCAGCTTGTCGCCGAACTGATCGGCCACCTTCTCGAGAGCCCGGATGGCTCCGGGTACCGTCATGGTGATTTCCGCCGCGCGAATACCACCGCGATAGATGGCGTCTACCGATTTGATGGCGCCCTCGGCGCTAGACGTGCGGACCACCGGCACTATCCCAATTTCCGTGATGAAGGACAGAATCTGATCTTTCGTCATGGCTTCAGATTATCAACTTATGCGGCCAGTCTCTTGACGGAAATCAGGTGCAACGGTCCGATGCCGGGGAATCGCTCGGGCACCGTTTCAATGAGTGCCCGCATCGGCTCAAAATCCTGTGGATTGTTGTGGATAAGTGGCATGTGATGAACCAGCGCGGTAGCCGCGATCATGATGTCGAAGCGCCACCGGCTGAGGCGGTCCTGGCGGGATTCGGCGAGCCTATGGCTGTGCGCGGGCGGGCTCGGCGCTGCCGGCAGCATGCTCATCATTTGTGCAGACAGCAAACCGATCGGTGTCGTGAGATCCAGCACTCGCGACGGCGACACACGGACGCTCTGCACATACGCCATCATGTGGCGTTCGATCTCGACGCGGCGCGGCGCCGTGCATCGGTCCCGCGCGAGAAAGTAACCCTGGGCACGTTCCAAAACGCTGATGACACCCACGTACACCGGAAACAGCGCTGCGTACCTTAGAAACCATTCCGCCTCGGCATGGGATGGTGCCGGGCTCAGGTAGCTCTCCGCGCTGGTGTCGAATACGAATGGGCCGGCGGCCGGATCAATCATTTCGAATCGGCAGCGCGATCTTCCAGGATGATCCCATCCACCAGCATCCGCTCTTCTTCCGTGAGGCCAGCGAACGACTTCCGCAGCATCTCCAAAACGTCGGTTCCGGGTGCTTCGCCGCCCGGCTGTTGGCGGAGGGCTTGCTGTAGCAGGTACGCCGCCGCGGAACTGACGGTCTGATGCCGGTTACTCGCAAACCGTTCGACATCACGCAGGACCTCCTGAGGCAGCGTCCAGGTGGTGCGTCGTGTGCGGCCCTGGACGGGTACGCGCTTAGCCGGCCGTCTGCTCGCGGTCTTCAGCATGGATACAGTTTAGCATCACTCGATGCATCAAACTGCATCAGCTTGTGGATTACTAATGCGCGTGCGCGTTGCGCACCAGGTTCTCGAGCTGCGATTCCGGAAGCGCGGCCGCGAGGTTGATGGTGTTGCCGTCCGTCTGCACGCTGAGGCTCTGCAGCAGCGAGCCAATGGCTGCGGCGGCGGAAGCCGGGGCGTTGGCTTGCGCCATGTTTCCGAGGAAGCGCACAACATCCGCCAATGCCGTCGCGTTCTGGCTGGAATCGGCTACAGCTTGTCCCGAAAACTGTACGCTCTGACCAAATTTCACGCCGCCGCTGGTCTGCTGGATGGACTTCAGCAAATCAGAACTCAGCAAAGTGTTCAACTGCTCGTCGGGAAGTTTCTGGTTGGCGAGCGACGAGAGCGGCACGGTGGATATCGACCACGCATCCAGCGAATCGCTCAGTTGCCCGATTTGGGCGGCCAGAGCCGCGTCAATAGCGCTGGAGGTGGCGGTGCGCCGGTCGATGGCCCCGTGGACGCTGTCCAGGTCGCCCGCAATTGCGATCGAATTCCCAAGGAACGCAACCGCATGGGTCAGGGAATTCTCTTTCCCCGTTAAAATCGGGACGCCGTTGTACGTCTCTACGGTGTGGCCGGCCGCTGCAGCGGCTGCAAAAATAACTTCGGTGTTAAAGCTGCCGCGTGCCAGGACCAAACCTTGCTGGGGCGGCTGACCGGCCGTCCCAATGAGCACCTCTTGCAGGTCAGTACGGGGATCGAAGCCTGTCTTAGCGGTCAAATGATTTTCGGCGGGCATCCGCGACACAAGAAACTGGCCGAACGGTGTAGTCTTGGCCTGACCTACGTTGATGCCCGCGACCACCTTGGCGTTGGGCATCAGCAAATTCATCAATCCCGGGTCAGCAGCGCACATCAGGCCGGCAAACAAAAACAAAGCCAACGCTGGGCGAAGCGTGCGGAAAGTCATAGATTCCTTCTCCGGCTTTGACGCAATCGGCAAGGGGAAGGTTCCACGAGATTAGTCGGCGGCCTTGACGGTTGCAGCCGTTACCGGTACCTGCTCCACGATCTCGATGCCAAAACCCTCCAGCGCTACGATCTTGCGCGGGTGATTGGTGAGCAGCCGAATAGTGTGCAGGCCGAGATCGGACAGGATCTGGGCGCCGATGCCGCTCTCGTACTGGAGCTGCCGCTGCCCGGCCGGGTCTTTGTAGTGCATGAAATCGCGGCCGTGCGAAACCATCCGATTGACGCCTTGCTGGTCCTTCTCGATGCGGAAGCCGGGACCGGTTTGATGGAGGTAAACCAGAACTCCGACGCCCGCGTGCGCGATTTTGCGCAGTGACTCGCGAACCAGATTGTGGCAATCGCAGAATTTGGAACCGAAGACGTCTCCGTAGACGCAATGCGAGTGCATCCGCACCAGCACGTTATCGTGGCCGGAGGGCTCGCCGCGGATGAGCGCCAGGTGCATTTCCGGGTCAATCTCACTGGCATAGGCGACGGTACGGAACTCGCCGAACTCCGTCTCAATGCAGCCCTCCGCGCGCCGGTGGATGTAGCGCCCGTGCTTCATCCGGTAGCGGATCAGCTCGGCCACGGAGATCATTTTCAATCCGTGTTGCGCGCAGAATTCTTCGAGCTCCGGCACGCGTGCCATGGTGCCGTCCGGATTCATGATTTCGCAGATCACACCGGCGGGCACGAGGTCCGCAAGGCGCGCGAGATCCACTGAAGCTTCGGTTTGCCCGGCGCGAACAAGCACGCCGCCTTCGCGCGATCGGAGGGGGAACACATGCCCGGGCCGGGCGAGGTCATCCGGGCGAGTGGCCGGATCGATCGCGGTCAGGATGGTGCGCGTGCGATCCGCCGCGGAAATCCCGGTGGTCACTCCCAGGCGCGCGTCGATGGATTCGCAGAAAGCCGTGCCGAAATTGGAAGTGTTCTGCGGGGAAATGAGCGGCAGGCGCAGGTAATCGCAGCGCTCAGGGGTCAGTGTGAGGCAGATGAGGCCGCGGCCGTGAGTGGCCATGAAATTGATGATCTCGGGCGTGACTTTTTCGGCCGCGATCGTGAGATCGCCTTCGTTCTCACGATCCTCATCATCTACCACCACCACGATCCGGCCGGCGCGAATATCTTCAACAGCTTCCGGAATGGGGACGAACGGCATGGTTAGTCTTACTATAGCTTGGCGCGCGCCAGAATCACATCCTCGGCGGCATAGTCGAATTGCCCGGCATCCACATGCTCCGGAGGACGATCGCGATTCCACTGGATGGTCCTTTCGAGCGCCTGCCGGCGGGACGTTACTTCTCGAAACCCCAGCTCACGGCGAAGTCCATGCGTTTCAAGTACCCCCAGAAACGCCGCTTGTTGCCGTCCCGGGCACCCGGACCATAGACCATCGGCAGCCGCAGGATGGTAGCCGGCAATTGCGCATGGCCCATTACTGCCCGCTCGACCAGGATCTTGTCATAGTTGTCGAAGTCGGTTCCGTCCATGACTGGAACTGGAAAGCCCCGATAGGGATACATCCGGTCACGCAAAGGCGAGACTTCCCTCAAAGGCGTGGGGTCTATTTCCGTGCTTTGGATTCGTCGGAATAAAACGTCGTTGGCACGATAGACATCCCCGTTGCTGAGGACGGCAATTTTTTTCGCAAGTCCCGTGAATGCCTCTGCCAAGCCGCTCGACTTGCGCCTCGGTAAATGCAAGGGCATCCACCACTACGTCCGGGCGGAATTCCCGAAACGCGGCCTCGGACTCCCCCAGCCGATTTCTATCGCCGGCGATAACCCGAATCCCTTCTGTCATTTCCGCGGCGGCAGGTCTCCGCCGCAGGACCGCGACGTCATGGCCATGCGCGTGCAGGCACCGCGCAACCCGTGGCGCGATAAAGCCCGTTCCCCCCAGGACGAGTGCGCGCATGGAAACAGCGTAGCGCCAAACAGAGGAAGTCGGCGCCCGTGTGGCTTGATAAGATGAACTTTAACGGTTTGTGGGGTGAGTTTTTGCGAGTGGCTCCATGCTGCTTCTGCGGTCCATCTTTTCCTCAATGCCGAAGCTGACCATCACGGCGGTGGTAGACATCCTCGTCGTCGCCTTTGTGATCTATCAACTGCTTATGATTGTGCGCGGTACCCGCGCCGGGCACATCCTGATCGGCATTCTCACCATGGTGGCGTTATACGCACTCGCCGTGTGGGCAGGACTGGAAGCGCTCCGCTCGGTTCTCTCGTACATCGTGCCCTACACCGCGATTGCAGTCATCATCCTGTTCCAGTCGGAGATCCGCCGCACCTTGGCGCGCATCGGACGAAAGCGGTGGTTCGCGAGAGGCTTCAAACGACCCGAGTCCATCGACGAGATTCTACTGGCGCTGGGCAGGCTTTCACAGCGCAAGGCCGGCGCGCTTATCGTGTTGGAGCGCGATATCGGCCTGCGGACCTTCGTCGAGAGCGGTGTGCGGCTCGACGCGGAGATTTCCGCCGATTTGTTGATGGCGATTTTCCAGCCGGGCGGCGCATTGCATGATGGATCGGTCATCGTGCAAAAGGATCGGATCAGCGCGGCGGCGTGTTTTTTACCGCTGACGACGAATCCGGCGGTGCCCGTCAATCTCGGCACACGCCACCGCGCCGCCATCGGGATCACCGAAGAAAGCGACTGTCTTTCCCTGGTTGTGTCGGAAGAGACAGGCCACTTGTCGGTGGCGTCACACGGCGAAATCCATGCCGGAGTGAGCTTGCGTGAGATGGACGAGCTGATCAATGCACACTTTGGTGTGGATAGGCGCGCGACCACCGTTTCAGATGATCTGGCCGGGACGCCCGCGCATGAAGATTCAAATGCCGTGGAGAAAGCCGGCTGAGCGTGCTTGGAATCCTCACGCACAACCTCGGATGGAAGCTCCTGTCACTGGCGGCGGCCATCGCGATTTGGATGTCGGTGGCCAGTGAACCTGAACTGGCCACACTCTCCACCGTCCCGGTGGAGTACAAGGGCGTACCCGACGATCTGGAAATCAGTTCCGACGTCCTTCAGAACGTCACCGTGGAGACACGCGGCCCATCCGGGCGGCTGCACGATGTGCGGGACGCCCGCTCTGCCGTGGTGCTGGATCTTTCATCCGTTCAGCAGCCGGGGACCAGAACGTTTGACATCGATGCGCGCAATGTGAGCCTGCCGCGGGGAATCGCGTTGGTGCGCGTAATTCCGGCCCAATTGTCCTTTACATTTGAGCACAGGCTGCCGCGCGATGTGCCGGTGGAGGTGCGGTTTGCAACGCCACACCCGGGCTATACCGTGGTCAGTGCGCAATCCTTTCCGCCGAAGCTGAGTATCGTTGGGCCGGAGTCCGCGGTGCGCCGCATCCAGTCGCTCGCCACCGACCCGGTGGACATCAGCACCGTCGTCAGTGAGGCGCAATACCGCGTCAATACGTATCTGCCGGAGGCCCGGGTGCGCTTTCAAGGCCCTTCGCATGTGACGGTGCGCGTGGTGGTGAAAAAGAAATAAATCATGGGAAAACAGCTTTTTGGCACTGACGGGATTCGCGGCGTTGCCGGCGAGTATCCGTTAGACGCGGCGACGGTTCACGCGTTCGGCATGGCGCTCGCGGTTGCGGCGCGGCATCTCAACCCCGATCCGGAAATTCTGATCGGTATGGACACGCGCGAGTCCGGCCCGTGGATGGCTGAGCAGGTGGCCGGCGGTTTGGCGGAGCGGGGCGTGCGCGCGCGACTGGCAGGCGTCATTACCACGCCGGGCGTGGCATACCTGACGCGCGCCGACGATTTCGTCGCCGGCGTGATGATCTCCGCCTCGCACAATCCCTATCAGGATAACGGGATTAAAGTCTTCGGACACTCCGGCTTCAAGCTGCCGGACGCGGAGGAGCACGAGATCGAGCGGGAGATTTTTGGGCTGCTCGAGGGAGGGCCCGGCCAAGCCAAACCGCAACCCTTGATGGTCGATCCAGGATTGGATCGGCGCTACATCGATTACCTGCTCTCGATAGCCACGGTCCGATTCGAGGGCGTCCGCATGGTGATCGACTGCGGCAATGGCGCGGCTTCGAATCTCGCGCCGGAGCTGTTCCGGCGTAATGGCGCTGAGGTGCACGCGATTTGCTGTGCGCCGAACGGGCAGAATATTAATTTGGATTGCGGCGCTTTGTACGTGGAGAAACTGAGGCAAGTGGTAGTCGAGCGCAAGGCGGATCTGGGTGTGGCGTTTGATGGCGACGCCGACCGGGCAATCTTCATTGCGGCCAGCGGAAAAATCGTGGATGGCGACGCAGTCCTGCTGATGGCGGCGCGCTCGTTGAAGGCCGCGGGGCGTCTGACTGGGGATGTCGTGGTGTCGACGGTAATGGCGAATCTCGGCCTGGAAACGGCGTTGGCGGATGACGGCATTCGCATGCTGCGCACGCCGGTGGGCGACAAGTACGTGCTGGAGGAGATGATCCGCGTGGGCGCCGCTCTGGGTGGCGAACAATCGGGTCACGTGATTTTCCGCGAGTGGGCGACCACGGGTGACGGCATGCTGACGGCGCTGCGCGTGTTGGAGACCGCGCGCCAAGCGGGGAGGGGGCTCGACGAGCTGACGCGCGACCTACACATTTATCCCCAGCGTCTCTACAATGTCCGGGTTCGGGAAAAGAAACCGCTCACGGAACTGCCCGCGGTGGGGCATGAAATCAGCGCGTGCGAGAAGGCGCTGGGATCGGCCGGCCGCGTGCTGGTGCGCTTCTCCGGCACCGAACCGCTGGCTCGCGTGATGGTGGAGGGTCCGGAGCTCACCCAGGTGGAAAATTTCGGCCAGCGTATTGCGCGCGCCATCGACCGCGAGATCGGCGTAAAGTAGACTGTTGTTCCTCCAAGGAGAACCGAAGATGCGTTTGATGCTTTCCGCGCTGTTGCTGTGCTCGACGGTCTGGGCGCAGCACACCCGTATGAAGCTGCCCAACGAACAATGGGTGAAGCTCTTTAACGGCCGCGACCTCGCCGGCTGGATCGAAGTGGGGCATGAGAAGTGGACCGTCGAAGACGGGACGATTCATGGACAGGCCATCACCAAGGACTACGGCTACTTGAAGACCGAAAAGAACTACAAGGATTTCGAGCTAACCTTGCGATTCAAGTGCGAAGGCGATGGCAACAGCGGCGTCTTCTTCCACACCGAATTCAAGCCGGGTACGGCGGATGTGAGCCAGGGTCTCCAGTTCGAAATCGACCAGGTGGTGGGTCACACCGGAGGCATCTACGGCGATGACCGCCAGTGGATTGTGTGGCCCGCGCCGGAATTCGAGGGCGTGATCCATCGCAATGATTGGAACGACTATCTGCTAAAGGTGGTGGAGAATCGCTACATTGCGCGGCTCAATGGCATCGTGATTGTGGATTTCACTGATCCCACGCCGAAATCTTTTGACGGCTCGATTGCGCTGCAACTGCATTCCGGAGGCTCGGGCAACATGCGGTTTAAAGATATCTACGTTCGCGACCTCTCGGTGCGGTAAATGGGCTCATATCCAGCCGAGGTTATGCCGGCCCGAACCAGGGCATCGCGCAGCACACGCATGCGTGGAATTCTGATCTCTCTTTTCGCCGCACTCCCCGTTGTCGCGCAGCCGCTTCCGCGGCCGGAATATCCACAGCCACAGTTCGAGCGCGAGCACTGGCTCAACCTGAATGGCGCGTGGGAGTTCGAATTCGACGACGGTAATCGTGGACTCGCAGAGGACTGGGCGGCTGGCGGCAGATCTTTTTCCCGGCATATCACGGTGCCATTTTGCTTCGAGAGCGCGCGCAGTGGGATCGCCGACACCTCGTTTCACCCCTGGGCCTGGTACCGGCGTAGCATCACCATTCCGGCTGGTTGGAAAGGCCACCGTGTGGTGCTGCATTTCGGCGCCGTCGACTACCGCGCCATGGTGTGGATTAACGGCCGCCTAGCAGGGCGGCATGAAGGCGGCAACGTTCCGTTTCAGTTCGACATTACCGATCTGCTCAAGCCTGGCGCGAACACGGTCACCGTGCGCGCAGAGGATCCGCCAACGGACCGGTATATTCCGCGAGGCAAACAGTATTGGGAGCTGAGATCCGCGAGTATCTTCTACACGCGGACGAGCGGCATCTGGCAGACGGTCTGGCTGGAAGCAGCGGGCGATAGCTATCTCTTGCGCGTGCGCACCACACCTTCGCTTGATGGCACGGTGCGATTCGACGCGTCTATCGCGCGTCCTGCGCCTGGTCTTGAATTCGTGGCGAAGATTGGCTATGAAGGGGCCGAAATCGGGCAAACCTCCGCGCGTACAGAGGGGCCACGGGCCCGTGCTATCGCGCTCGTTTCCGATCCCAAGCTTTGGTCACCGCGCCGGCCGCGCCTGTATGCCGTCACCTTCGAGCTGCGGAGCGGTGCGACGGTTCTCGATAGGGTCAGTTCGTATTTCGGCTATCGCTCGGCCACTACGGAGAACGGCCGCGTGATGCTCAATCGCGACCCGGTTTTTCTCAAGTTCGTGCTGGATCAGGGCTATTGGCCCGAAAGCATCCTCACACCGCCATCCGACGAAGCCATTCAGTACGACATTCGCATGACGCAAGCCATGGGCTTCAATGGCGCGCGCAAACACCAAAAGCTCGAAGATCCGCGCTATCTGTATTGGGCGGACAAAATGGGGTTTCTGGTATCGAGCGAGATGGCCAACGCTTACCTGTTCGATGACGGCTATGTCGAGCGGTTCACGCGCGAGTGGATGGAAGCCGTGGAGCGCGACTACAACCACCCATCCATCATCATCTGGGTGCCCATCAATGAAAGCTGGGGCGTGCCCGACCTTTCCGATCCGCGCCAGCAGAACCATCTGAAGTCGCTTTACACGCTTACCCGTTCGCTCGACTCCACTCGGCTCGTGATCGACAACGAGGGCTGGCAGCACACGGAAATGACCGACCTGTTCGCCCTGCACGATTATGCTCGCACCGGCGAATTGTTATACGAGCGTTACAAAGACCTGGGCAAGCCTGGACAGCGCATTCCGGGTGATGGTGTCGCGCCCCTGGTCCCGGGCGCCAGCTACAACGGCGCGCCCTTCTATCTATCCGAGTTTGGCGGCATCGCCTTCATTCCTCCCGGACACGAAGTGCCCAAAGAAGCTTGGGGTTATTCCGGGGTGGAGAAGACTGCCGAATCCGCCGTGGCACGGCTGCGCGGGCTCTATCAAGCCATTGGGCGCGTGCCTTGGGCGGGCTTGTGCTATACCCAGTTGACCGACGTCGAGCAAGAGATCAACGGCCTCATGACCTACGAGCGCAAGCCTAAGTTCGATGTGCAGGCGATTAAGGATATCAACGACCTGATCGAGTAGAATAGGCATTCGGTTAGCTGTGTTAACATTGCGAAACATGCCGGGAGTAATCGAGGGCGGGGTCTGTGCGGCCTTCTGCGGTGCGGGGGCGTTGATGGCCTACGGCGTTCGCGGCCGGTCGGCAACCCTGTTCGCACCATCGGTTTATCGTGGCCCGGCGTCCCGGCGATCGATCGCCTTGACTTTTGACGACGGCCCCAGTGAATCTACCCCGGCCCTACTGGAAGTGCTTTCAAATTATGGTGTTTGTGCTACTTTCTTCCAGTGTGGCGCGAATGTGAGGAGACTGCCTGAAATTGCGCGAGAGGTCGTTCGCCGTGGCCATGAAGTGGGTAATCACAGCGATACTCATCCGAAGTTCTACTTTCGCAAACCGGAATTCATCCGGGAGGAGCTGAGGCGGGCGCAGGAGGCGATCGCCGAGACTACCGGCGTTTCTCCCGCTCTTTACCGAGCGCCCTTCGGCATCCGCTGGCCGGGAATGCGGGCTGCGCAGGAGCGGTTGCATCTGCTTGGGGTGATGTGGACCGTGATCGGTCGCGATTGGAAGCTCGATGCTTCCGCGATTGTTCGCCAAGTTTTGCGCCGCGCCGGGAATGGCGCCATTGTCTGTCTGCACGATGGCCGCGAGCTGGAGCCCCAACCGGTGGTCCAACCCACGATTGAAGCCGTGCGGCGGCTCATCCCCATGCTGAAGGCTGAAGGGTACCGCTTCGAAACAGTAAGCCAACTGATATGTCCGACGAACTGATCCAGAGAGTGCGAAACGTCATCGCCAACACCCAGCGTATTCCGGTGGACAAGATTACCATCGACAGCACCTTTCAAGAGCTGGGAATCGATTCGATGGACGGCGTGAACATCCTGTTCGCACTCGAGAACGAATTCAACATCACCATACCCGATGAGGCGGCCAAGCAGATTCGTGACGTCCGCCAGATGATCGAAGGCGTGGAGAAACTGATTGGGGGCGGCACGGCGGACGCTGCGCCTGTGACCTCGTAAGGATGCACCGCGTCGCCGTCACTGGTGTTGGCGTGATTTGCGCTCTAGGGCGCAGTGCCGAGGAGTTTTGCCGGGCGTTGCGCGAAGGTCACAGCGGGATCGGACCGATTGAGTCCTGCGATTGTGGCACGCTGCGGTTTCGCAACGGAGCCGAGGTGGCGGCATACGACCATCATCCCTATTTCGACGACAAGCGCGCTGATTTTATCGACCGCTTCGCGCAGTTTGCTGTCATTGCGGCGCGTGAAGCCGTGAACGATGCCGGAATCGAATGGACACCCGAGCTGCGCGAGTCGAGCGCCATCATTACCGGCTCCTGCGTGGGTGGACAGGGGACCGAAGACGTCGGCTTCTATAACGTCTACAAGATGGGGCAAACGCGCGTGCATCCCTTGACCATTCCCAAGACCATGGCCAACGCCGGCGCGAGCCATATTTCAATGGAGTTCGGCATCACCGGGCCGAGCTACACCATTTCCACCGCGTGTTCGTCGTCCTCTCATGCCATCGGCCAGGCGTTTTGGATGGTTCGGTCGGGAATGGCGCCTTTGGCGATCACCGGAGGCAGCGAAGCGCCATTCAGCTACGGGATCTTGAAGGCGTGGGAGGCCCTGCGCGTGGTCTCGCCCGACACCTGCCGGCCGTTTTCCAGAGATCGCAGCGGCATGATTCTGGGAGAAGGCGGGGCCATGCTGGTGCTGGAGCCGCTTGAGGCGGCGCGGGCCAGAGGCGCGCGAATTCATGCGGAGATCGTGGGCTTCGGCATGTCGTCGGACGCTTGCCACATTACCCAACCTTCGGCCGACGGCGCGGCCCGCGCCATGCGAGCCGCGGTGTGCGATGCGCGCCTGATGCCCGAAGCCATCGGTTACATCAACGTGCATGGTACGGGCACGCAGGCCAACGACGTGACCGAGACCTCGGCCGTACGAGCGGTTTTCGGGCCCTATGCAGACCGTCTGGCAGTGAGCTCCACGAAGTCGATGCACGGCCACGCCTTGGGGGCCGCGGGAGCTATCGAAGCCGTGGCCGCAATTTTCGCCTTGCGCGATGGATTCCTGCCACCCACGGCCAATTACCGCGAACCCGATCCGGATTGCGATCTGGACGTGGTACCCAATACCTCGCGGGCGGCTCAGGTGGAGTATGCGCTCTCTAACTCCTTCGCATTCGGTGGCTTAAACGCCGTGCTCGCGTTTCGCCGCTGACCCCGCGAGTCTTTACAACTCTGACGCGGCTCATCTTCATAGAATTGAAGTTGTGGGCCAGACAGTAGACCTACAGACCGCGTCGGGAACCTCACGCCGGGGCTTCTACCTCACGTTCATTTATGGCCTTTGGAGCCTGATCAGTGCGGCGCTTGCCGCACCGGCGCTGCTCTACCTGTTGCTGCCGCCGAAAGTCCGCCGCGATTCCGAATGGATCCAGGCCGCCGACTTCACCCAGTTGCATCCCAAAATTCCCGTCGAAGTGGTCTTCCGCAAGAACCACGTGGATGGCTGGAAGATCACCAGCGAGAAGGAAACGGCCTGGGTGGTAAAGCTTTCGGAGCAGCAAACGCTGGCGTTCGGCCCGCAGTGCACGCATTTGGGCTGCGCGTACCATTGGGACGAGGCTAAGTCGCAATTTCTCTGCCCGTGCCATAACTCCGTATTTGCGGTGGATGGCACGGTAGTTGCCGGGCCGGCGCCGCGACCGCTAGACCGCTACGAAACCAAAATCGAGAACGGCAAGCTGCTACTCGGCCAACTGCACCAGCCAACGGGACCGAAAGCATGAAGTTCAATGACCGGCTGCACGCGTGGCTGGATAGCCGCACGGGTATCGAAACCGCCGTTCGCAATTTCCTTTACGAGAACATTCCAGCCTCCAGCGGGTGGCACCAGGTGTTCGGCAGCGTGGCGGTATTTCTGTTTCTGACGCAGGCGTTCACCGGCGCGCTGCTGGCCTTCAACTACGCCCCGACCCCCGGCGACGCATACAACAGCCTGCGCTATATTCTCGCGGAAGTCACGGCGGGACGCCTGATGCGCGGACTGCATCACTGGGGCGCCAGCATGATGATCGTGATCGTTGTGCTGCACATGACCCAGGTTTTTCTGTACGGCGCATACAAGAAACCGCGCGAGGCAACCTGGATGGTGGGCGTGGTCCTGCTGCTCGTGACGCTCGCCTATGGTCTCACCGGGTACCTGCTGCCGTGGGACAACCGGGCGTACTGGGGCACAGTGGTAACGACGCAGATTGCGTCGAAAGCTCCGCTGATCGGGCCGTATCTGGTGCGCCTGCTGGGCGGCCAGGGCGAAGTCGGCGTGGTGACGTTCGCGCGTTTCTACGGCCTCCACGTATTGCTCTTGCCGCCGGCGACGTTGCTGCTGATCGCGGTGCACATTTATCTGGTCCGGAAGCACGGCGTAGCGCCGGAACCCGGCGACGAGGCCCGTCCGGCAAAGAAGTTCTACCCCGAGCAGGTATTCCGCGACACCGTAGCGATCTTCATCGCCTTTGCGATTCTATTTGTGCTGGCGGTGGCCGTACGGGTGCCGCTCGAGCAGCTTGCCGATCCCACCGATACTGCCTATGTTCCGCGGCCTGAGTGGTATTTCCTGTTCCTGTTTCAGACGCTCAAGCTGTTCGAGGGCCCGCTCGAGGTGGTGGGCAGTATCGTTTTGCCGACACTGGCCATCCTCACGCTGCTTCTTGTGCCTTTCATTGACCGCGCGCGCATGCGAAAAGTCACCCAGCGGACGTTCGCCGGAGCCGCGGTGGTGCTGGCGGCCATCGGATGGGGCGGGCTTACGGCGGCCGCCATCGCGACTACTCCGAAGCCGGCCATCGCCGAACAGATCGATTTCTCGCAACCGACCGACTGGTTGCAGCTCTCGCCAGTTGAGATGGCGGGCATTGGCTATTTCCGCCAGGAAAACTGCATCAGTTGCCACACTGTGGGCGATGGAAAACCCAAGATCGGTCCGGATCTGGCAGCGGGAACACGTAAATCCGCCGCCTGGATGATTCAGCACTTCAAGCGCCCGTCGGCAATGGTGCCGGGCAGCGCGATGCCGCCGATTCAGTTGAGCGACGCCCAACTCAACACACTGGCGGCTTTCTTGCTGAAACTGAATCCACGGAACGCCGAGGGCTTGCAGTCCGCTCCCGACTTCGCCGTTCAGGGCGCCGTCATCTATCTGAACAGCCAATGCGGTTCGTGCCACATGGTGAACGGCGTGGGCGTCAAGCTTGGACCCCCGTTGAACGGCCTGAAACAGCGCCGCACACAGCAATGGGTGGAGGATCACTTCCGCGATCCGCAGGCGCTCTCGCCCGGCAGCATCATGCCGCCGTACCGATTTCCTCCGTCCCAAATGGAGAAAATCGTGGCGTATCTGTTCGTACTGCCGGATTAGGCTTGCTCGATTCGCCTTCAAAAAACCCGCTACACTGAATTGTTTTGGCATGACATATCGATTTCGGCAGGCGATCTGCAACGAGGCTTTTGAAAAGTTTGCATTCGCCGAGGCGTGCCGCGCCATTCGCAAGGCCGGGTATGATGGCATCGAGATCGCACCTTTCACCCTGGCCGAGGATCCGGCGGCAATTCCAGCATCGAAACGCCGAGAGTATCGCTCCATCATCGAGTCCGAAGGCTTGCGCTTTGCCGGCCTGCACTGGTTGATGGTCACTCCGAAGGGCCTGCACGTCACCACACCCGATGCCGCCTTGCGCGCGAAAAGCTGGCAGCATATCCGCAATTTGGTCGATCTCTGCGCGGATCTGGGGCCGGGCGGCGTCATGGTGTTCGGCTCGCCGAATCAGCGCGCCACAACGGGCGGCCTAAGCCGAGCCCAGGCGACGCAGCATTACAAGGATGGCCTCGCCGGGGTTGCGCCGCACGCCGCCGAGCGCGGCGTCACCATTCTGGTGGAGGCCCTGCCCATCGGGCAATGTGACGTGGTGCAGACGCTCGATGAAGCCGCGACAATCGTGCGGGAGATCGATTGTCCGGGCGTGCGGACGATGTTCGATTCGCACAATGCTATCGATGAGGTCGAGCCTCACGACGTTTTGCTCGAACGGCACTACGATCTGATCCGGCACGTGCACGTCAACGAGTTGGACGGACGCCATTGCGGCGCGGGCTCCTACGACTTCAAGCCGATCTTGAGCGTGCTGCGAAAGCACCAATATCCAGGCTGGATTTCGCTGGAGGCGTTCGACTTCAGTCCGGGAGCGGAGAAGTTGGCGACGGATTCGCTCCGCTACCTCGAATCAGAAATCGCCAGGCTGCCTGTATGAGCAAATACGTGGTTACAGGAGGCGCTGGCTTTATCGGCTCAGCGCTGGTGCGCGGTCTGCTGCGCGAAGGCGCGTCCAAGGTGGTCGTCATTGACAATCTGCTCACCGGCCACGCAGAGAATCTCGACGAAGTCCGCGCATCGGTCGAGTTACACGAGGTCGACATCCGTGACTACGACTCCATCGCGCCTATCCTTCGTGGCGCCGACGTTGTTTTTCATGAGGCTGCGATTCCCTCCGTGCCACGGTCGATCCAAGATCCTGTGCCATCCCACGAAGTGAACGTCGATGGAACGTTTCAGGTGCTGCGCGCCGCCGCTGCGGGCAAGGTTGGACGCGTGGTCTACGCTGCTTCTTCCTCGGTCTATGGGGACACCGCCGTTATGCCCAAGGTGGAGAGCATGAACCCGCGGCCCAAGTCACCATATGCGGTGCAGAAACTCTTAGGCGAGTACTACTGCAGTGTTTTCGCGGACTGCTTCGGCCTGGACACCATCGCATTGCGCTACTTCAATGTTTTCGGCCCGCGCCAGGACCCGTCCAGCCCCTATTCCGGCGTCCTGTCTCTGTTCATCAGCGCGATTCTCGAGCGCCGCTCGCCCACCATTTTCGGTGATGGCGAGCAGTCGCGCGATTTCACATACGTTGAGGACGTGGTGAATCTGAACATTAAAGCCGCATCTGCTCGCGGAGTATCCGGACGCGTCTTCAACGGCGGCAATGGCGACCGCATCACGTTAAATCGGGCCTGGGAGTTGTTACGGCAATTCGAAGGTGTGCAGATTCCGGCCGTCTATGGCCCGCCGCGTCCAGGTGACGTCCACGATTCACAGGCCGACACAACGGCCGCGTGCACTCAGCTCGACTACTCCCCGCGGTTCACATTCGAAGAAGGCCTGCGACTGACGCTCGAATGGTTCCGCGCGCGTCGGCGGAAGTGAACCACCCGCTACGCCACGGGATTGAGCTGTTCAATCGCTGCGCTTTCTTCGAGTGCCACGAAGCGCTGGAGGAAATCTGGGCACCGGAGCGCGGCCCCCGCCGGGTCTTCCTGCAAAGCCTCATCCACATCGCAGTGGCGTTTTATCATGTGCAGCGCGGAAATCGGCTTGGCGCAGAGCGCCAGTTGCGGAAAGGGCTGAAGAAGCTGGTGGGATACTTGCCGGAGTGTGAGGGGGTGTGCACGGAGGCGCTGTACGGCGAAGCGCTGGATTGTCTGGCACAGATTCGGAGAGGGGAGGAGATCGAAGAGTTTCCGAAGATCAGATTACGGTGACGTCCTTCACAATCGCCGCCACCAGCCCATCCGTAGTGTACGGGCTCGCCTCAATCGTCACGGCCATGCCTAGTTTCTTCGCGGTCGCCGTGGTCACCGGGCCGATGGATGCCACCTTCACGCCTTCAAGCGACTTCACGCCAGCAGCCTGCACGAAGTTCTGGACTGTGGACGAACTCGTGAACGTGATCCAGTCGGGCTTGCGCGGGGCGCTGAAAATCTGCTCGGCCTGGCGTGCGGCCGATTCCGGGACTATCGTCCGGTAGGCTTCGACGACGTCTAAGTGCGCGCCCCGCTCGCGCAAAGCGCGTGGCAGCACATCCCGGGCTACGGCCGCACGCGGCAGCAACACACGCGTTCCGGCCAGATCAAATTTGGCTAAGGCTTCGACGAGGCTCTCCGCGACGAACTCCTCTCCCATTACGTCGACTTTCAGGTGGAGCGCCTCAAGCGCCAGCTTGGTTGCGTCCCCGATAGCGCAGATGCGTGCCCGGAGCGCACGCAGGTCCTGTTGGGAATGATCCAAGCGCTCAAGGAAGTAGCGCACGCCGTTGACGCTGGTGAAAATCAGCCAGTCGTAGCTTGGCAGGTCCACGATGGCGCGGTCGAGCGGCGCATAGTCGGATGCCGGCACGATTTCGATGGTCGGCATCTCGATTATGTCCGCCCCCAGCGCGCGGAGCTTGGCGCCAAGCGCGTCCGCCTGCTCCCGGGCTCGCGTCACCACAATGCGGTGCCCAAACAACGGAAGCCGCTCGAACCAGCTGAGTTTTTCCCGCAGGCGCACCACTTCGCCGACGATGATGGTTGCCGGCGGCTTCAATCCATGTTCATGGATCTGCCGTGGCAGCGTAGCGAGCGTTCCCGCGATGGTTTCCTGGTCGGGCCGCGTGCCCCAGCGCACGGCGATGGCGGGTGTTTCAGGCGATCGCCCGCGCGCCACGATCTCACGCGCGATCTGGTCGAACGTGGTCAACCCCATAAAGATCACCAGCGTTTCGGCCTGTCCGACCTTGTCCCAGTCGATACTTGACACCTCGTGACCCGTCACGAACGTCACCACGGAGGTGTGCGCGCGATGGGTTAGCGGAACGCCGCTGTAGGCGGCAATTCCCAGCGGCGATGTGACGCCCGGCACCACTTCAAACGGAATTCCCGCGTCCGCCAGCGCCTCCGCCTCCTCGCCTCCGCGGCCGAAGATAAAAGGGTCGCCGCCCTTGAGCCGCACCACGCTTAATCCGCGCCGCGCACGCTCGATCATCATCCGGCATATCTGTTCCTGAGAGAGGGCGTGGTCGGATTTTTTCTTGCCGACGTAGATCAGCTCGGCTTGTGCGGGGGCAAGGCGCAGCAGCCCTTCGTTCGCGAGATGATCGTGCAGCACCACGTCGGCGCGCGCCAAAACATCGCGGCCTTTGCAGGTGATCAGTTCCGGATCGCCCGGGCCTGCTCCCACCAGATAGACCGGATTCATACGGCCGAATCCCTGACCGCTGTCCCATAGACCTGTTCGAGAATCTCGCGCGCGCCATCCTCTAGCAATGCCTGGCCCACGCGTTGGCCAATCTCTTCAGCATCAACGGCAGCGCTCTGGCTGGTCTTTCGCACAGCCCGCGACCCATCCGGTGCGATCACGACACCGGCAAGCCGCAGCACATTGCCTTCAACAATCGCGTGTGCGCCGATAGGCACCTGGCAGCCGCCACCCAACGCCGCCAGCACCGCTCGTTCCGCCGTTACGGCCACACGCGTCGCGGCGTGATCCAATGCAGCGCAGACGTCGCGAGCGTCGCCGTTCTCGCGTGTCTCCACCGCCAGAGCACCCTGTCCCACAGCCGGGCACATCACGTCCGGCGAAAGAATCTCCGCGATACGCTGCGCCCAGCCCAACCGTGTCAGCCCCGCCGCCGCTAGCACAATGGCGCGATACTGGCCTTCATCCAGTTTGCGCACGCGTGTATCGAGATTGCCGCGGACAGACTCGATCACAAGATCCGGCCGGGCCACCCGCAACTGCGCGGCGCGGCGTAACGAACTGGTTCCGACCTTTGCCCCAGCCGGCAGGTCGCTCAAGCGCGCACCTACCATGGCGTCGCGCGGGTCCTCACGTTCGGGAACCGCGGCCAGAACTAATCCAGCCGGGACTTCCGTGGGCAGATCCTTCAGGCTATGGATTGCGAGATCGATGCGCCCATCGAGCAATGCTTCCTCAATTTCCTTGGTGAACAGACCTTTGGTCCCAACCTTCGCCAGCGGAACATCGGTGATCTTGTCGCCTGTGGTCTTGATGATCTCGATGCGTGTCTCATGGCCGAGTTCCGCGAGGCGCGCGGCAATCCATTTGGCTTGCCAAAGCGCCAGTTGTGAACCGCGCGAGCCGATTACCAGCATCAGTCTTTCAGATGGAAAACCTGGCGGATAGCGTCGATGACATGCACGCCATCGGGCCGCCCTGCTTGCCGCCGCAGCTCGGATATGGGACCATGCGCAATTTTGTTGATAATGCCGCGCGTGAGTGATTCGAGCGCCTCTTCCTGTTCGGCTGACAACGGTCCCAATTTCCGCCGCACGCGTTCGATTTCTCCGGTGCGAATGTGCTCCAGTTGTCCTTGCAGGCTGAGGATGGTCGGCGCGACCTCCTGCACCTTGAGCCGCGCCATCATGTGCTCGACTTCCTGGACGACCAGCGCCTCCGCGCGATCAGCTTCCTTGATGCGTTCCCGCAGATTCGCGTTCACGACCTCCTGCAGGTCATCGATGTCATAGAGGAAAATGTTATCGATCTCGTTCACTGAGGGCTCGACGTTGCGAGGAACGGCGATATCGATCAGGAACATCGGCTTGTTGCGGCGGGCGGCGATGACGCGGTGCATCTCGTCTCTGGTCAGCACAAAGTGCGGAGCGCCGCTCGATGTGATCACGATGTCCACTTCGGGCAGCATGGCGGAGAAGCGCGTATATTCAACAGGCGTGCCTTGGAAAATTGCCGCCAGTTCCTGCGCGCGTTCGTAAGTCCGGTTGGTGACGAAGATATGCGAAGCTCCGGATCGCCGCAGGTGACGCGCCGCCAGTTCCGACATTTTGCCGCTGCCGACGATCATCACCGTGCGCCCCGTGAGGGTGCCGAAGATTTTTCGCGCCAGTTCCACCGCCGCGTAGCTGACCGAGACCGCCATCTGGCCGATGCCCGTCTCCGACCGCACGCGCTTCGCCACGTTGAAGGCCCGCGCGATGACGTTTTCCAACAGGCCGGTCAGGCAATCGTTGGCTTTGGCGTGCGCATAAGCTTGCTTGAGCTGGCCCAGGATCTGCGGCTCGCCCACCACCATGGAGTCGAGGCTGGATGCTACACGGAACAGGTGATGGATCGCGTCGCGGCCCTCGTGTTGATAGAGGCTCGGGCCGAGTGAATCCGGAGTAACGCCGCGGGATTCCTGGAGAAAAGCCCCGACCGCCGCAGCCGGATCGATTGCATCGTCAGCGGCGACAACGATCTCGACGCGGTTGCAGGTGGAGAGTACCAGGGCCTCCACAATGCCCTGGCGCGATGTCAGATCGCGGAGCGCCGCGGGCAACGTGTTCTCCGCGAACGCCAGCCGCTCCCGCACCTCCACCGGCGCGGTCTTGTGGCTGACTCCGGCAACCAGAAGTTTCATCGCAACCAGAGGCTCTGCAACTGGGCATGCGCCGCCCAAGTCAGGGCCGAGCATCCCAGTGCCGTGATGGCAAGAACGGCCGCCTTACGCCCCCGCCACCCCGCGGAGACCCGCAGAAACACCATCGCCAGATACATTCCCCAGGTAAAAAGCGAAATGGCGATCTTGGGATCGGTGACCCAGCGCGTGCCGAATTCCACGAAGGCCCAGACGCTGCCCACAATGACCGCCACCGTGATAAACACAAACCCCCAGCTCATGAACTTGGTGATTAAGTCGTCGAGCGTACTGAGCGGCGGCAGGCGGTGATAAAAACTACGCGGCTTCTTGCGCTTCAACTCCCTCTCTTGCACCAGGTAAAGCACTGCGGCCACGGCGGTGAACAGCAACGCTGCATACCCTAACAGCACCAGCACCACATGCACCATCAACCATGCATCGCGCACCGTCTTGCTGGCCCAAGTCGCCTCGACCGGCCGCCCCATAGATGCCACCAGCGTCATGATGAAGACCAGCGGAAAGATAAAAACCCCGAGGCTCTCCAGGCGGTATCGCCAGTAAACAAAAAGGAAGAGCGCAGTGATCAGAATGGCGCAAAGCGACATGGACTCGTAGAAGCCGCTCGCCGGAAACTGTCCGATGGCTGTGCCTTCCTCTACGATCGATACCAGGTGAAACACGCCTCCCAAGGCCAGTGCGCTCACTGCAATGCGAAACAAGTGCGCGCGGCGCTGCGTGACGGTGAGGATGGAGTCGACCAGGCCGAGCGAGTACAGCCCGGCCGCGACACGCAGCCAGATGATGCTCATTTCAGCCATGCAAACGTTCGCCGGGAAGACTGAGGGGCAAATTCAAGTATATCGCGAGGATACAAGGGCTTAGTTGACCCAGGGCCCGCGCCCGTGCTTGCGCATATAAACCTGGAATTTCTTCTTGGCGCGTTGCATTTTCCATTCCTGATATCTCTGCACCATGTTGCCGACGTCTAGCCGGAAGAAGCGCGTCCGCAAATAGAAGTACCCGAAAATCATGCCGCCCAGGTGGGCCACGTTGCTGACCCGGCTACCCGAGCCTCCGATTGAACTTAGGAACGCGATGGCCCCCATGATCATTACGAAGTATTTGGCTTTGATTGGAAAAAGAAAGCTCATCAGCACCGTTCGGTCCGGGTACAGAAGGCCGAAGGCCAGCAGCAGACCGTAGATGGCGCCTGAAGCTCCAATGGTATACGTATAGAAATTGCCAACCGCCGCATTCGCCAGAATGTCGCAAACACCGGCGCCGATCCCGCACAAAAAGTAGTACTTCAGAAATTGCTTGGTACCCCAATCGCGCTCCAGGTCCATGCCGAACATCCATAGGGTCAGCATATTGAACAGGATGTGGCCAAATCCGAACGGGTCGTGCAGAAACAGGTACGTGACGAGCTGCCAGATAAAGAAGTGTCCGAGAACGCCGCGCGGGGAAAGCGACAGATAGACCTGTACGTACTCTCGCATCTCCGTGCGAGCCGCGAAAAAGTAAATCAACCAGATCACAATGTTGGAGATGAGAAGCCACTTCACCCCAACGGGAAAGAAGCTCGAATACGAAAAGCGGGTTCGATACCTGGAGTCGTAACGCATGAGGAAGCCGCGCCCTAGCTCTCAGGATATCAGACAGCCGTCCGCCTTCTGGCGCAAAGGTTCCGGCGCTATGGGCGAATTTCCCGCATGCGGCTCAGATACGCTGGCGGAAGCAGGAACGTTACGGCATCGGGAACAAGGGAAACGCGGGCGGGCAGATAGCCCGCACTCTCTCCATCCACCTGAATGTAAATGCGCCGGTCCTCGGGGTCGGAGACGCGAATGCACTGTGCCTTCGAGAAAGAAACGCCGCGCATACCGGGCAGTCGTCCGGTCGTTAGTCCAAAAAGATATTTGAAGTAGGGGAACGGTGTTCGCCCGCGGAACAGCACCACCTCGAAACAGTCGTCTACAAGGCCGACGCTCCGCGCAATCTCAAAATCTCCGCCATAGTTGCGCACCCGGCTGATGAGAGCAAATGAGCAGACTTCGCGTGTGGCGCCGTCGATTTCCACCTGGAACTCCGGGAATCGCCCGGCGACCTGGCTGAAACCACCGACCCAGTAGGCGGCTTTTCCCAATCGCTGTTTGAGTCCGGCACTGAGGTTGTAGACGATATGAGCGTCAAAACCAACGCCGGCCATACAAAGGAAATGGCGGGGCTTTGGCCCGCAATCCAGCCGCCCGATCGCGATGGGCTTGGCAACGCATTCCGACATCAGCGCGGCCGCGCGCTCCAAGCTCTGCGGTAAGCCGATTTCGGTCGCCAGGACGTTGGCTGTGCCAGCCGGGAGAATGCCCAACGGAACCCTTGTGTTCGCTATGCCATCCAGGGCCTCGTTGATCGTCCCGTCGCCACCGGCAGCCACAATGAACTCAGCCCCCGCGGCGATCGCCTGGCGCGCGATGTCGCCAGCGGTGCCCGGGCCCGTAGTGGGGCTCATGGAGACGGCGTGGCCGGCCCGCTCGAGGATCTTGGCGGCGCGTTCGAGCCGCGCGCGGCTTCTTCCGCGAAGCCGGCCCGCGGCAGGATTGTAGATTAGAGTTGTGCGACGTGAGTTGATAGGATGACCCGTCTGGCCGGAGCCATGTGAAGATGCGTGTGCTTGTACTCGGTTCATTATAATGGGAATCGGATGAAGGCCAAACTGGTTGATGAAGTAGAAGACCTTCGAAAAACGCTTCGCCGCCACGAACACCTCTACTACGTTCTTGATCAGCCGGAAATCAGCGATGCCGAATACGACAGTCTGATGAACCGGCTGCGGGACATCGAAACGCAACACCCGGAACTGATTACGCCCGATTCGCCCACGCGCCGGGTGGGTGGCAAGCCCCGCGAAGGATTCGTCAAGGTGGAGCACAGCTCGCCCATGCTCAGCCTGGATAACGCTCTGAACGAAGATGAGTTGCGGGCATTCGACACCCGCGTCCGCGAGGTATTGGGCAAAGTGCCGTACCGTTATGTGGCAGAGCTGAAGCTGGACGGACTCTCGATGGCCGCCCACTATCGGAAAAACATATTTGTCCAGGCAGTGACTCGGGGAGATGGGCGCGTGGGAGAGGACGTGACGGAGAATGCGCGCACCATCCGCTCGCTTCCTTTAAGCAGTTCCAGTTCGCTCGATCATTTTGAAGTTCGCGGTGAAACCGTGATGCTGCGGCGCGCCTTCGAGAGGCTCAACGCTGAGCGGGATGAGCGCGGTCTTTCGCGTTTCGCCAATCCCCGCAATGCCGCGGCGGGATCCCTACGCGTGTTGGATCCATCAGTCACGGCGTCGCGGCAGTTGGAGTTCTACACATATTTCTTGCTGGTGGATGGAGAACGGTATTACTCGAGCCACTGGGAGTCGCTCGAAGCGCTGGTGCGGCTGGGATTCAAGGTGAACGCCCACCGCAGGCTGTGCAAGAACATCGATGAACTGCTGGCATTCTGTCGCGAGTGGGAGTCGAAGCGCGACGATCTGCCGTTCGAGATCGACGGGGTTGTGGCCAAAGTGGATTCGGTGGCTCAGCAGAACCGCCTTGGATACACGGCCAAAGCCCCCCGCTGGGCCATCGCATACAAATATGCGGCGAGGCAGGCGGTCACGACGGTGGAGAACATCGAAGTGCAGGTGGGACGGACTGGCGCCCTCACTCCGGTGGCGCACCTGACTCCGGTAGTGGTGGGGGGTGTCACGGTGTCGCGCGCCACGCTCCACAACGAGGATGAAATTGCGCGGCTGGGTCTGCAAATCGGTGATTCGGTGGTGATCGAGCGCTCGGGCGATGTGATTCCCAAGGTGGTTCGCGTCCACACGCAGGGATCGTACCGGCGGCGTTTTCAGGTCCCCAAGCACTGCCCGGTTTGCGGCGGAAACATCGTGCGCGAGGAAGGTGAAGCCGCCAGCCGGTGCATCAATACCAACTGCCCGGCGCGCCTGAAGGAGTCCATCCTGCACTTCGCTTCGCGCAATGTCATGAACATCGACGGTCTGGGAGATGCCCTGGTCGAACAACTCGTGGATCGCGGCGGCGTCACAAGTGTGGCCGACATCTACGACCTGACGGTTGAGAAATTAACGCAACTCGACCGGATGGGAAAGAAATCGGCCGCTAATGTGGTTCACAACATCGATAATTCCAGGCAGAATCCGCTACCACGCGTTGTCCAGGCCCTTGGAATCCGATTTGTGGGTGAGCGGACAGCGCTGTTTCTGGCGGAGGAATTCGCCGACCTGGACCGGATTGCTTCCGCCACATTAGACGATTTGCAACGGGCAGAGGAGGTCGGCCCTAAGGTGGCCGAGAGCATCTACCAGTTTTTTCGCGAACCGCGCAATCAGGAACTCGTGGAACGGCTTCGTTCCGCTGGGCTGCAGTTCGAGTACAGGGCCCGGCGGCGGCACGGGGGTCCGCTGGCCGGCCTGACATTTGTGCTGACGGGCACGCTGAATATGAGCCGGGAAGAGGCCAAGCAGCGCATTGAGTCAGCCGGCGGAAAAGTGGCGGGCTCTGTGAGCAGAAAGACCGACTTCGTGGTGGCCGGCGAAGACCCGGGCTCGAAGCTCGACAAGGCCCGAGAACTTGGGATCGAAGTAATCGACGAGACAAAATTGCTCGGGCTGTTGGACCGCACTTCGTGATATTTTCGGAACGTCCCTTTTCGTTCACACGTAAAATTCGCTATGAAGCTCGTGCTGCTGTTTTTGGTGGGAGCCACAAGTGTCTTTGGCCAACTTTCGTATGGCGTCCGGGGTGGCCTTCCGCTGACGAACTTTTTTCAAGCGGTGTCAAACCCGAACGAGACCTTTATTTCGAGCGCAACGCGATTCATCATTGGTCCGACAGTGGAATTGCGGCTGCCGGCAGGTTTCGGGCTGGAAGCCGATGCTTTGTTCCGTCATTTTCAGTACAACGGCTCAACAAATGCGGTTGACGAACTAATCCGCAGCACGGCGAGCAACGCCTGGGAGTTTCCGCTGCTGGTGAAGTATCGGACGCCGGGCGTGTTTGTAAAGCCATTTCTGGATGGCGGCGTTGCGTTTGATCATTGGAGCGGCCTGAAGCAGATTACTGCCACGGCCGGCGCGCTCACGTCCAGCTCAAACACGTCCGGTTCGAACGCTGGCTTCGTGGTCGGAGCCGGCATCGAGCTCCACCTGCCACTAGTCAGGCTTTCGCCGGAAATTCGCTACACGCGGTGGGGAGCTGCCAACGTTACGGATCTTGGGGGCGCCTTGCGGTCGAACCAGAATCAGGCGGAGTTCCTGGTGGGGCTGACCTTTTAGGACGAGCCGGCGGCCATCTGGAGTTTCTCCACATCTGCCGCTTCGCCGAACCTGATGCCTTGCAGAGTCGGATCGATGCTGCGCAATAAGCCAGTCAGAACCCCGCCCGGCCCCACCTCGAAGAATCGATTGACAGCCTGAGCGGCAAGGTGTCGTATCGTAGCTTCCCAACGAACCGGGTTCGGGATCTGCTCGATCAGCCCCTCGCGGGCTTCGGACCCAGTACGCACCTCGCGGGCCCGCCAGTTGTTGATGAGCGGCCAATCCAGGTCGTCGAAGATGGTGGCGTTCAACTCCGGTGCCATGCGCTCTTGCGCGGGCTTCATCAACGGACAGTGAAACGGAGCGCTCACGGGCAACAGGAGGGCCCGTCGCGCGCCGGCGGCCCTCGCCAATTCCATCGCGCGATTCACCGCGCCCGCGTGCCCGGCGATCACGATCTGATCCGGAGCATTCAAATTGGCGGCCGTGACCACCTCGCCCTGGGCGGCGTTGTGCAGCACTTCCTCCACCCGGCCGGGCGGGAGCTTGAGAATTGCAGCCATGGCGCCGACTCCTGGCGGAACCGCTTCCTGCATGAATCGGCCGCGCTTTCTCACCAAGCGCAGGGCATCGCTGAAGCGTAGCGAACCCGCGGCAACCAGCGCCGAGTACTCCCCTAAACTATGGCCCGCGACGTAATCGGGCCGCACGCCCGACTCCCGGAGGACAGTGAAAGCCGCGATCGAAACCGTCAGCAGCGCGGGCTGCGTGTTCTCGGTGAGCCGCAAATCCTCTTCGCTGCCTTCGATGCAGAGCTGCGAAATCGGAAAGCCCAGCGCCTGATCGGCGGATTCGAAAACCAGCCGCGCCGCGGGATAGGCTTCGGCGAGCGTCCTGCCCATGCCGGTGTACTGCGATCCCTGTCCCGGAAAGAGCAATGCGGTTTTTCCCATTCGATGAGATTGTATGATGGACAAATGCGTTCCGCTACCTCCGCCGGTGTTTCAGAAGCGCAGCACATCATCGAACTCGAGCGCGAGTATCTGGTTCAGAACTATGCACGCTACCCGCTGGTGCTGGAACGCGGCGAGGGATGCTACGTGTACGACGTGGATGGGAACCGGTATTTGGACTTCATCGCCGGCATTGGGGTGAATGCGCTGGGGCACGCGCATCCGCGCATCGTAAACGTGATCCGCGAGCAGGCTGGCCTGCTCATCCATTCCTCCAACCTCTACTACCATCGTTTCCAGGGAGCCCTCGCGAAACGGTTGGCTGAGGTCAGCGGTCTCGAACGCTCGTTTTTCGCCAACAGCGGCACCGAGGCCATGGAGGGCGCGCTGAAGATGGTGCGCGCGCACGGCAACAAGATCAGTCCGGAGAAGATCGAGATTCTGTCGCTCGACAATTCATTCCACGGCAGGACTTTGGGAGCGCTATCGATTACCGGCCAACCTAAATACCGGCATGATTTCGAACCGCTTGTTCCGGGTGTGAGGTTTCTCCCGCAAAATGACATCGCCGCGCTCGAGCAGGCTTGCGGCGAACGGACTGCTGGAATCGTCATGGAGTGGATTCAAGGCGAGGGTGGCATCTTCCCGATTTCCGATGAGTACGGACGCAAAGCGCGCGAACTCGCGGACCGGTATAATGCGCTCCTGGTTTTTGATGAGATTCAGTGCGGCGTCGGGCGGCCAGGCACCTGGTTCGGATATCAATTGGCCAACCCTGTCGTTATGCCGGATGTGATGGTCGCGGCGAAGCCGCTGGCGTGCGGTCTGCCCCTCGGCGTCATCGTTGCGAATGAGAAGGCCGCCGCGGCCATTGGCTTGGGAATGCACGGATCGACGTTCGGGGGGAGCGCGCTGGCATGCCGGGTGGCTCTCGAGTTCTTCGATATCCTGGACGGTCTGTTGCCCTCGATGCGCCGAGTGGGTGATTACTTTCGCGGCCGCTTGCAGGACTTGGCGGGTAAATATGCATTTATTCGCGAGGTGCGGGCGCGCGGTCTTATGGTTGGCCTGGACATGAGCGTGCCGGGCAAACAGATGGTAGCCGACGCGCAGGCACGTGGTCTGCTGATCAACTGCACCCATGACACTGTGCTGAGGTTCCTGCCGCCATACATCATCACGGAAAAGGAAGTGGACCAAGCGATCGGCATCCTGGACGGAATCTTCGCTGCGCAAGCGTCAGAGTAGATCGTTGCGGCGGTTTTGTTCGAGCAGCTTGACGATGTCGCCAACGCCCTGCGCGCGCTCACGGTCGGCGATCAGCAGGGCATCCGAAGTGTCGACCACAACAAGATTGTGCGCGCCGAGCAGCGCCACCAGCTTGTTGCCGGCATCGATGTAGTTACCGCTGCTATCCGCGGAGATGACCGCGGATCGCGCCGCATTTCCATCGCGGTCGCGGGCCACCAGCTCATAGACTGCATTCCAACTTCCCACGTCATTCCAGCCGATGTCATCGCAAGCGAACCCCACCACGTTCTTCGCGTGTTCGAGCACGGCGTAGTCAATGGAGATGTTTTCACAGCGCGGAAAAACCTCCGCGAGTTTTGTCTGGAACTGGCGTCCGGAGAAGGCGGGCAGGGATGCCAGCAGGATCGCGGTTTTCGGCAAATGCCGGCGCAGAGCGTCCAGCAAAACGTCCGCGCGCCAGAAAAACATGCCCGCATTCCAATAGAACCGTTTCGCGGCGATATATTTCGACGCGGTCCTGGAATCCGGCTTCTCACGGAAGCTGGCAACCGGCACAGGATCCAGTGACCCAGATCGCGTGCCGCGCGGGAACTCGATATAGCCGTAACCGGTTTCCGCCCATCGGGGAATGACGCCAAGGACTGCGATCTTGCCCTCCGCGGCGGCGCGAAAGCCCGCGCGCGCGAATTGCAGGTAGCGCCGCGGCTTCGCGATGACGTGGTCGGCGGGGAACACACCCATAACGGCATCTTTGTCCAGGGAATGGAGAATGTGGGCTGCCAGCCCGATTGCCGGCGCGGTGTTGCGCTGCATCGGTTCGGCCAGAATCTGGCGTCGTGGAATCGACGGCAGTTGCCGTACGATCTCCTCGCGCAGATGTTCGTTCGTCAGAACCCAGAGCCGCTCGGGCGGAATCAGTGGTGACAACCGGTCAACGGTGGACTGAATGAGTGACCGCTCGCCGAAAATCTTGAGCACCTGCTTGGCCCGCGATCGCCGGCTAAGCGGCCAAAATCGCGTACCGCGGCCGCCGGCGAGGATCAAACCGTAATCATGGCGCATGAGGTCGGTTATACGATGGGATAGCCGTGAATCAAACGGAGTGTGCGACTCCAGCGGGTCTTGGTAAAAAAGTGCTCCGCCAGATCGACCAGGTGATCGATGCCAATGGCCGGATTCGAGAGCGCCTCGGTTGTCGCATCATAAGACCAGTAGATGATCAAGGGTTTGCCGATAATGTTTTCACGCGGCACGAAGCCCCAGTAGCGGCTGTCGAGAGACGAGTCGCGATTGTCACCCATGGCGAAGTAATGGCCCGGCGGTACGACCACCTCTCCGTGCTGCACGTTGTTGAGCAGCATTTCCTGCGCCTGCGCGTAGAGGCGGAAGTCAGGGACCGCGGGAAAGTTGTCGCGATAGGAATCGATGTAATCCGTCTTGTTGTACCTATAAGGCTCGTTCAGCCGATGCCCGTTCAAGTACACCTGCTTGTTCTCCAGGTGGATGTGATCTCCGGGAACGCCGATCACGCGTTTGACGAATGTTTGCTTGATATCCACCGGATACCGGAACACGATGATGTCGCCGCGGTGTACGTCCTCATACGGCAGAAGGCGCTTGGTCAGCGGTCCGGGCGGGGCGTAGGCCAGCTTGTCCACCAGCAGATGATCGCCAATGAGAAGTGTATCCTCCATCGATCCCGTGGGAATGACGAAAGCTTGCACGAGTGTGGTCGTGCCAAACAGCAACAGGATGATGGTGACCGTCCACTCGGCGATCACGCCTCGAGGTATATCGCTCTTGCGAGGCTGTTTAACCTGCTCCGGCGCCTGCTCGGCCACGCTGGTGTTTTCTGGGCTCACGATAAACCCATTGTATAGGAGCCGGATTCAAAAAGCGGCACGAGATACAATCCGCGTCTGTTATGCTGTGAAACGTGACACCGTCCGCCACTCTTCCCGTGTATCACCGGCCCTTCAGCCGGACGCAGTCGATGGCGTTGGTTTTTGCGTGCACGATCCTTGGCGCGGCCGCCCAAATGCTCATGAAGATCGGACTGGGGCATCTGAGTCATCCTGGGCTTATGGGTTACCTCACCAGCGTGCCCCTGCTAGCCGGCTATAGCTTGTACGGCCTGAACACAGTGCTGATGGTGTTCGCCCTGCGTGATGGGGAACTGTCGATTCTGTATCCGATCATTGCCCTGACTTATGTCTGGGTGACGATTCTATCTGTGATTTTTTTTCACGAATCGCTGAATCCTTTTAAGCTGGCGGGCGTGGCGGTGGTGGTAACGGGGGTGGGGGTGCTGGGAAGGGGCAGCCGATCGTGAACACGCCGGTTTCTTCGATGCTGCTGGTGCTGGTCGCATCGTTCCTTGGATCGTTTGGCGCGGTGTTTCTCAAGTCCGGCGCGCAAAAGCTCCGTCATGGTTTGCGGTACCTGATCCTCAACCTTCGCCTAGCTGCGGGTGTTGCGTTATTTTTGGGGTCGTCGGCGTTTTACGTCGTCGGTCTCAAACGAGGCGAGGTATCCGTGCTTTATCCCATGGTTTCGCTCGCCAACGTCTGGACCCTGGCGTGGTCGCGCCTGTTCTTCAAGGAGCCCATCACGCGCGCGAAAACCATGGGTCTGCTGCTGATCATGGTGGGGGTGTTCTTCATCGGTATGGGCGCAGGAACGCGCTGAAGATCAAAGCGTGTTTACGTGGTCGAGCGCCAGGAATTGCTGAATATGAGGGTGGTCGGATTTTTCGAGATCCTGCACCGGTCCGAAGAAAATAACCTGGCCCTGATGGAGAAACACCACGCGGTCCGCCACGCGGTACATGAGGTCCAGATCATGCGTGACTACGACCGAAGTCAGCCGTAGCTGACGCTTCAAACGCAGCATCAACTCGGCGAGGTGGTCCGACATGATGGGGTCCACCATGGTGGTGGGCTCGTCGTAGAGGATGCATTCCGGCTGCGCCGCCAGGGCGCGGGCAATAGCCACGGCGCGTTTGTACCCGGTGGACAAATCCGCCGGATAGGCATCGCGAGCCTCATAAATGTCCACCATTTTCAGCAGCCCGTTCACAACATCTTCTTTGTTCTGCTCATCGTAATCCTCGCGCAGTTCGAGCGAGAACAACACATTCTCGGCGGCGGTCAGAGAGTCGAACAACGCGCCCGATTGAAACACCATGGTCACTTTCTTACGAATGCGCCGCAGTTCTGACTCGTCGAAGTCAGTCGTATCTTCGTGCGCGACGATGACTCGCCCCCGGTCCGGCTTCAAAAAACCCATGATATGCGCGAGGGTGACCGACTTACCCACGCCGCTGCGTCCGATGATGGCAACGGTCTGGCCGCCGTCAATATAAAAATTGCTGTCGGCCAAAACCGGCTTATCAAACGTCTTATAAACGTGGCGGAATTCTATGTAATGGGGATATTCATCTTGCGGCATGCGAGTAAGCCGCCCAATCCTCGGGCGTATTGAGGTTACGGAAATAGTGAGTGTGGGGAACGGGCCAAAAATCGATATCGAGCGCTGCGAAGGCCTCAGTCACTTTACACACGCCACGCTCCAGAGCGCGGGCGGCCTCAGCGGCACACCGGCGATGATACGCCGCACACAACGCCTGCGGAACGGCATCCGGGCTCACCGGGACTACGGCGGAGGCCTGGCCGGCTTCCGCTCGCGCCATAAGCTCCGCCAAGAATGCTGTGGTGACTTGTGGCATGTCGCAAGCCAAAATCAGATTCCATTCAGAGATAGTTTTCGTGAGAGCCGCATGTATGCCAGAGAGAGGCCCCCGGCCCGGGAAGATATCTTCGACGACAGGATAACCAAGGTTAGCATACCGGCTGATCTCTCCGACCAAAGTTATGTTATCGGTCATGCCGCGTACCTGGGCTGCAACGTGTTGGACCAGCGAACGTCCTTGAACTGGAAGGTGGGCTTTGTCACGACCCATACGCGAACTGCGCCCTCCGACCAGTACAAACGCGGCGCGCTTCATGCAGAAATGATAACATTGGAAGAACCAGCCGAAGTTATTTGAGTGACAGAGAATTAAAACATTAGAATGCGGAATTGTTTTATACTGTTTTCGGTGACCGCCGCAACTGCCGCCTCAATATCAGCAGGCACCGTGAGCCATGCCGTCACGGTGACCCTGGTAGTGCGGCCGGACGCCCGTACGGGCCGTCTGGTGCGCAGCGCGGAGCGCACGCCGCGTGTGAAACCGGAAACATCCGCTCCGCAAATTGAACTGCCTCCCGTGCCCGCCGAAGTTCCCGAGGCCTTCTCCAGACTCGTGGATGAGATTGCCGAGCGTCACGCCGTGGACCGTGACCTGGTGCATTCGATGATTTCGGTGGAGAGCAATTACAACCCGCTGGCGATCTCCAACAAAGGGGCGCTTGGCCTCATGCAGCTGGTGCCGTCGACTGCGCGCCGGTTTGGTGTTTCCGATGCTTTCAATCCCGCACAGAACGTGGAAGGCGGTGTCCGGTACTTGAAATACCTGCTCGATCTCTACAACGGAGACCATCGGCTGGCACTGGCCGCCTACAATGCCGGCGAAGGGACCGTAGGGCGTTTTGGCGGTGTTCCGCCATTTGCCGAGACGCGAAGTTATGTGGACCGGGTAGGCAAAGCTCTGGACGCCAAGAAGGACGCGAAAAAGCAGCGGGAATCGAGTTTGCCTGCCAAGTCTGACGAAGGCTTCAACCCCATCCGCGCCTTTGTAAATGCGATGGGACGGATATCTTACAGCACACCCTAGGGTATGAAACGGCGCTTCACAACGGCGATGATGGTGGCGGTAATCGCAGCGACCGGAGCTGGGCGCGCCGCCGAACTTGAGGTTACCGCCGTTCGCCACTGGTCACTGGCCAATACGACTCGTATCGCGATCGAGGTCACGGGCGAGGCGCGCTACCGGTCCGACCGAGCGGAGAGTCCGAACCGGATCTTCTTCGACATTGCCGGCACGCGGCCCCACATTGAGGGCAAGCGGTTGTATGCAGATGAGGTCGGCGACAAACTGCTGAAACGAATTCGCGTGGCGGAGACAGCGCCGGGAGTCACGCGTGTGGTCCTGGATCTGGAGTCCGACGCGGATTTTACGGTGTCGCGGCTCGAGAATCCCAGCCGGCTGATCATCGAGTTGCGTCCTGCCGGCGGCTTGCATACTTCCAACCCAGGCACCCGCGTAGCTGCGGCTGGGTCGGAAAGTGAGTCGGTGTCGAGAACTGGGGTTAAACGCGAAGCCAGTCCGATGCGTGAGCCGTCCAGCCCCGTAGCCTCGGCGCCGCCCGTAACGCTCCCCGATCCGCCGGAGCCAATTCGAGAGGTCAACAGGACCTCAGCTTCACGCATGGCGGCCAAGGCAATTCCGGCCCCGCTGGTTGCTCTGCCGGATCCTCCCGCGAGCGCACCGCCGGCGAAAACGACCCCGGCCGAACTGGATGACTCTGCGCCTGGAGGGGCCAATTCCGTTTTGATTCGTGCAATCCCCAAGGCCGCGCGCGCTTCGAGCGACGGCGAGCGATCCCTGACGCGCGCGCTGGGGCTCAAGATTAACCGTGTGGTCATTGACCCAGGCCACGGCGGCGCCGACCAGGGAACTGTGGGGCGGCATGGGCTGATGGAAAAGGAACTGGTTCTGGATGTGGCCACGCGGCTCGGGAAACTCATCGAGGAGCGCATGGGCAGCGAGGTGATTTACACGCGCCAGGACGATACGTTCATACCGCTTCACGCCCGCACCGAACTGGCAAATGAAAAGAAGGCGGACCTGTTCCTGTCGATTCACGCAAATTCCTCGCCGCATCCCAAAGTGGGTGGGATCGAGGTGTATTACCTCAATTTCACGCATTCGGCGGATGCGTTGGACGTGGCGGCGCGTGAGAATGCGAGCTCCGACAAATCGGTTTACGAGTTGCGGGATCTGATCCAGACGATCACGTTGCATGAAAAGGTAGAGGAGTCGAAGGAATTTGCCTCCAAGGTCCAGAGCACGCTGCAGACCTTCGAGACCCGGTACAACAACGCGGCGAAAAACCGTGGGGTGAAAAAAGCGCCGTTCGTGGTTCTCATCGGGGCCTCGATGCCTTCCATCCTGGCGGAGGTGGGTTTCCTGAGCAACGCAAGGGAAGAACAACTTCTTAAGCGGCCTGAGCACCGGCAGCGCCTGGCCGAGGCACTGTATCAGGGCGTCTCGCGATACGCGCAATCGCTGAGTCATTTTCAAGTCGCGCAGCGCGCTTCTTCCGAATAGCCACCGGTGCGCGTTCTCGCCTTTCGGCATAGCCCGTCGGATGGCTTGGGGCTGATCGCCGCCGTGTTGGACGCCCGTGGCATCGCCTGCCAATGCGTGGATCTGTACAGCGCGCCAGCGGCAGAAACTTCCATCACGGATGCCGACGCTCTGATCCTCCTGGGCGGTTCGATGTCCGTGAACGACAATCTGTCTTTCCTCAACCGCGAGATCGAATGCGCGCGGGCTGCCGTCCAGGCGGGCAAAGCGCTGCTGGGAATCTGCCTGGGCGCGCAATTGATCGCAAAGGCGCTGGGCGCGAAGGTGTACCCGAACGGAAAAAAGGAAATCGGGTGGGCGCCGGTAACATTCACCAATGCGGCGCGGAACGATCCACTTTTTCACGGCCTCGCCTCAGAAGTAATTTTTCACTGGCACGGAGAGACTTTCGACCTGCCTGAAGGCGCGGAACTGCTCGCTTCGTCGGCCGATTGCCGCCATCAGGCCTTCCGGTTTGGCGACCGAGTCTACGGCCTGCAATTCCACCTGGAGGTTACGCCAGAGATGATTTCGCAGTGGTGCCGGGAAGACGAGGTCTGCGGGGCGCGTGAGGCCAGCAAACCTATCGACCCGCATGCCCATTCCGCACGGGCAGCGAGCCTGGCCCAACGCGTTTTTGGCCGCTGGTGCGATCTGGTCACAGCACAGACGGAATCCAGTAAGATGTCCCGGCGATTTTGGAAGTGTTAGGCCGGACATCCGGAACGGACCCGAAAACCGGGCGTCCGGCCCCTACATCCCAGCCATCGTAGTGGCGAGGCATGCCTGGCCTTTGTTCGCGTCGGTTTCGAAATCGCCGGGACATTCTAGGCGGGGTTCCTTCTCAAGTTGACGACTGCGCCGCGAGCAATTGCTCGAGCGCCAGCCGGGCCGCGTTCTGCGCGGCGTTTTTCTTAGAGTACCCTTCAGCTTGCGCCGTCCAGTCCTTGCCTACACGGACTTCCATCGTAAAAGTCTTGGAGTGCTCCGGCCCTGCCTCCTGCACGATGACATACCTCGGAAGCGGCAGGCGACGCGCACGGGCCAACTCCTGCAACGCGCTCTTGAAATCCGTGAGTGTGGGTGGCGACTGGTCCGCAGAAAACATTCCCGCCACGGCAGGGTCGCCCGCGATGTGGCGTTTCACGAATTGCCGCGTGTGCTCGATGCCGGCGTCCAGGTAAAGCGCGGCAATCAGCGCTTCGAGCGCATCCACCAACAAGGTCCGCTTGGATCGTCCTCCGCTCATCTCCTCGCCGCGGCCGAGCTGAAGATACTGGCCCAAATGAAGTCCCTCCGCAACGCCACAAAGGTGGGCGGCGCTGACCATATGGGCCTTGAGCTTGGACAGACGCCCTTCCGAATATCCCGGCAGGCGCTCAACCAGCGCCTCGCTGATGAGAAACCCGAGGATCGCGTCGCCGAGGAATTCCAGTTGCTCGTTGTCCGCCATTTGCCTGCCGTCGGCGGACGATCTTTCATGCACGTGAGAGCTGTGCGTGACCGCGCGTTGTAGCAGCTCCCGATCGCGAAACTGGTACCCGATGGCGGTTTCGAGGCAGGAAAGATCGGAGTGCATCACGGCACGCCAGGTACGCGCTTATTGCTTCTTGATTTCGACTGCCGGGGGAGCCGGCGACGAAGCCGGGTTCGCGCCAGCAGACTTCAACTGCATGGCCCGCACCTTCTCCGCCTGCGCGTACTGCTTAATGGAAGCCGAAACGTCTGGCATTGCCATGACCTTTTCCAGTAGCGGAATCGCGTCATCCGGTCTCTTGGCGTGATCGTAGGTCACCGCGAGCTGTATCAGGGTGACCGAAACTGGAGAGAGACTAACGGCCTCCTTCAGTTCCGAGATGGCGACGTCGTAGTTCTTCCGCGCCCGGGCGGCGTAGCCAAGAGCCTCATGGCCCTGTGCCAAGTAGTCGTTCTTGGCCTGCGTCCACTGTTCGTCGGTCACTTGTGAGTTGGGCTTGGGGGTGTTCTTGACAATTTCCATCGCGTCTTTGGCGTACTTTTCCGCCTTCGCCAGCTTTTCTTCGCGGTCCAGGTCAAACTCGCGCGTGCGTTGCGCTATGCCGGTGGCCAGCAGCAGCAAAGCCTGGTACTGTTTGGGGTCGGCCTGGACGGACTGCTCGGCGTAGACAATCATCTTGTCGTAATCGTTTTTTTGCTGGTAACCGGTTGCTTCGACAAAAAGCGCGAGCGCCTTGTAATCCGTATCCGCGTACTTGGTTAACAGGTTATCGGCAGCCTTGATCCGGGCATCGGGATCCTGCGCCCCTAGCATCTGCTGCACCGCTTCCAGTTCGCCCTTAGACTTCGGTGCAGGCGCCTTTTGATCCGCGGCCAATGGCGCCAGCGCCGCACAGAGCGCCAGCATCGGGATCGTGAAGATTCGTAGCATCAAAAACTCCTTCAGTTTTGTGGTTTCTTGTAGGGTTGCTGTATTCCTTGTTCCGCCGCACGTCGAGCCGCCTCTGACGCTCCATCCACGGCCAGCGCGGTCTGATAGTGCTTGGTTGCGTCATCGCGATTGCCGGTACTGTCGGAAAGGCGCCCCAGATAAACGTGGGTCCATGCCTTCACCCAGGGATCCGGGCCCGCGTCCAGAACTTTTTGGAAAAGCCGCTCTCCCATTTCGGGGTCGTGCTGCAGCACAGCGATTCGTGCCAAGCCATAATAAGCCCGCGCGTGTATGGTTTTCTCGGTCGTGACCTCGAGCACTCGAAGGTATGCCTGTTTGGCGCGATCGTAATCCTTGTTGCTATACAGCTTTTCAGCCTCATCAACGGCCTTGTCTCCGGGACTCGGCTCGGCCGGGCGCACTTGGGCTTCCACGACCTTCGCCGTTCGTACTTTGGCGTGTTCAGCGAACTGCACCTTGGCAAGCCGCTGGTCCTCGCGCACCACATCGAGGCGCTTGATCATTTCGGGAAAAAACAGGCGCATGGCTTGCGGCTGCTTTTCGAATATCGTCAGTTGCTCTGCAAAAAACGGAGTCAGGATGTAGCCCTCGCGCAGCGATTCATCCACGGCTTCTGCATTTCCTGGCAAGCGCGCCTCGACCGCTTTGATCAGCGACTCCGTCGTCAAGAGCAGGAAATCGGATTTGTATGATTCGGCGAGCGCCGGGGCACCGAGCGCATAATCGATGAGCGAATTGCGCTTCAGGATGTCCTCGCTATACTTGGTGGCCAAAGGATCCAGCAGATAGTGCAAATAAGCATGGCGAATGTCCGGCACGCGGGGCTCGGCCGATGGCGTCACCACTACGAAATAATCATCGGCGTAGCTGCGCGTTTGTACCTGGTTGGGAGCGCCAAGCAAATCCAGGTAGATTTGAAAGTTCCGGCCGAGGAAGCCAGCCGTCGCATTTCGCAAGTAGGCGTTGGCTTCGAGGATAGCGCGCGAAACCGGCGCATGATACTGGGTAAGTGCACGCTCGAATGCCGGTTGTGACCTGCTCCAGAGTTCTGCGATATTTGCCTCGCGGTAGAAGCGCACCAGCAGCGGTCCGAATCCCTGCATCTGGCGGACATCGGGGGGCAGTTCTACGTCGCGATAGCGGAACTTGAAATCCGGCGGATCGCCCACTGAGAGCGCGAAGGAAACATATTGGCCCATTTCCGCGGTTGGGTCGTTTTGGTGATGTTCCGCAACAAATTTCTTGAGATCTTTCAGCACCGGTGCGCGCGATGCCTCCACCGCCTGGCGCACCTGCTCGCGCAGAGGATCGTTGTTGGGAGAAGCGAGATCGGCATCGTAACCGCCCGCATTGATGGCCGCCATGACCGTGTACAGGGACGGACTGAAATCGAGTTGCCCGCGCTCGACCGCGGCACCCGGCACCGCCATCCCCAGAACGAGGAAAGATGAAAACAAGAATCGATTCAAACAGTTCTGCCTTGGATGTATTCAGTCTAGCGTATTTTGAGATTCCGGCGTCTCGGTTTGGCAGTGTCACGCATGTGCGTTTTGTCACTGGCTGTATGGCGCACGCCCGTGGCCCCCGCACTCAGCGCGCGGCGTATAATTAAAACGAACTACAGATTAACCCCATGGGCGCTTCAGCCGCTCGGAGAAGGATTTCGCATATAGATGTCTACGATTGAGGTTTCCCCGGCCTCGCCACGTTCCGGCGATTTGCAGCAACTCGTTGTCAACGATTTCAGCATTCAAGTAGCAACCATCAATGGCTCCGGCAGCCAGACCGCGAACAGCGTTCTGATGCGCGCCATTTTCCAGATGGGCGTTCCTGTCTCGGGAAAGAATATGTTCCCATCGAACATCCAGGGACTGCCCACCTGGTTCACGATCCGAGCAAGTAAGCACGGCTACATCGGCCGCAAGAAGGAAGTCGATTTCCTGGTGGCCATGAATCCCGAGACGGCGCGCGAGGACGTTATGAAACTGGATCGGGGCGCCGCCGTGGTGTACGACGAGCCGCTCAAGCTCGACGCACTTCGTTCCGATCTACATTTCTACCCCGTGCCATTCGACAAGCTGGTGGGGCCGGTTTGCCCGGAGGCAAAGTTGCGCAAGCTGGTGCGCAACATGATCTATGACGGCGTTGTGGCACAGCTTCTCTCCATCGACATGGAGGAGATCCACAAGGCGCTGTCCAAACAGTTCGGAAAGAAGAAGGCAAAGGCCGCGGAGCTGAACTGGGGAGCATGCCAGGCGGGATTCGATTACGCGTCGAAGACTTTTGCCAAGGCCGATCCCTACCGCATTGAGCGAATGAACGCGACCAAGGGCAAAATTATCATCGACGGCAATGCCGCGGCGGCTCTTGGCTGCGTTTTCGCAGGCGCCACGATCGTGATCTGGTATCCCATCACGCCGTCCTCGTCGCTAGTGGAATCCATGATCGGCTACCTGAAGCGTTTCCGCATCGACAAGGAGACTGGAAAAGCCACGTACGCCGTTGTGCAGGCGGAAGACGAGTTGTCAGCGGTCGGCATGGTGTTGGGAGCCGGCTGGGCAGGGGCTCGCGCGGTAACATCCACGGCTGGTCCGGGCATTTCGCTCATGGCGGAGTTCGTGGGTTTGGGCTACTACGCCGAGATTCCCGCGGTGATTTTCGACGTACAGCGCGTCGGCCCTTCGACGGGCTTACCCACGCGCACCGCCCAAGGCGACATCCTCTCGACCGCCTTACTGTCTCACGGCGACACCCGGCATCCGTTGTTATTCCCGAACTCGCCGGAAGAGTGCTTCAGCATGGCCAGCGACGCCTTCGATCTCGCGGAGCAGTTCCAGACTCCGGTATTCGTGATGACCGACCTGGACCTCGGCATGAACAACTGGATGGCCGATCCCTTCGAATACCCGACCAAGCCCCTGAACCGCGGGAAGGTTCTGACGGCCCAGGATCTCGAACGGCTGGGCGGCTTCGGCCGCTACAAGGATGTCGATGGCGACGGTGTCGGATACCGCACGTTGCCGGGAACGGCCCATCCGCAAGCCGCATACTTCACGCGCGGGAGCGGCCACAACGAAAAAGCTCAATACACTGAGCGCGAGGATGACTACGTCCACAACATGGACCGGCTGGCGCACAAGTTCGAATCCATTGGCAAGCACGTGCCGCGCCCGGTAGTGGACTACAATCCCAGGGCGGAGATCGGCTTTGTGGCGTTCGGTACCTCGCATTACGCCGTCGCGGAAAGCCGTGATCAATTGAAGGCCGAGTTCGGTATTGAGACCAGCTATCTGCGTTTGAAGGCCTATCCATTCAGGCCCGAAGTGTTGGATTTCATTCGCCGCCACAAGCGCGTTTACGTGGTGGAGCAGAATCGCGACGCGCAGATGCTGGGGCTGATGCGTCTGGATTTTGAGGCTGCAGAAATAGAGAAATTGCGAAGCATGAAATATTACGGCGGTCTTCCGCTCGACGCGCGAACCGTCACCGATGATGTCGTCCATCAGGAGGAAAAATGAGCACCACTGTTACGCCGCCGCCTAAAAAGCTGAATCGGATTGGCCTGGAAGTCGCCAACTACAAGGGCGCCAAGACCACGCTCTGCGCGGGCTGCGGACATAATGCCATTTCGGAACGCATCATCGAGTGCTTCTTCGAGCTTGGCGTGCAGCCCTGGAATGTGGCGAAATTTTCCGGCATCGGCTGCTCGTCTAAGTCTCCCGCCTACTTCCTGGGACTCTCCCACGGCTTCAATGGAGTGCACGGCCGCATGCCGTCGATCGCTACAGGAGCCATGCTGGCCAATCGGACACTAGTGGGGATCGGCGCCACGGGCGACGGCGACACGGCATCCATCGGGCTCGGCCAGTTCATGCACCTGTTGCGGCGCAATCTGCCGTTCATCTACATCATCGAGGACAACGGCGTCTACGGACTCACGAAAGGCCAGTTCTCCGCGACCGCCGACTTAGGATCGAAGCTGAAGACCGGTGTGATTAACGATCTCCCTCCGTTCGACTGTTGTGCGCTGGCCTTGCAATGCGGGGCGACGTTTGTGGCGCGATCGTTCTCCGGCGATAAACGGCAGTTCCAGACGATCCTGAAAACCGCGATTGCCCACAACGGATTGTCCGTGATCGACGTCATCTCGCCTTGCACCACCTTTAACGATCACGAGGGCTCCACAAAGAGCTACAGCTACATCAAAGAACACGACGAGCTCCTCAATGAGATCGACTTTGTGCCGTTTTATGAAGACATCTCCGTAGAGATCGCCGAGGGCGAAGTGCAGGACGTCGAGATGCATGATGGCTCGAGGCTGCGCATCAAGAAGCTGGGCAGGGACTACGATCCCACCAACAAATTTGACGCCCTGAGAGCGATCGACGAAGCTGCGAAGAAGGGTGAAGTGCTCACCGGCGTGTTTTATGTCGACACCAGCAAGCCGAACTTCATGGAGCTTCTGCAGATCGAGGAGGCTCCGCTGGCGACTCTGCCGGAGTCGAAAGTCCGGCCGCCCCGCGAGGTGCTCGACCAGGTGATGGAAGAGCTGCGCTGAAACCCGGCTGGATGTGCGCGGGCCACGGCCCTGCCTGCCTGAACCACGATGTCGCGAGCTACCGTCTCTCCTGAAACAGAAATCATCAGCCGGGGAGAATTGACACCTCTGTACCGGGTAGTACTGCTGGACGATGACGACCACACCTACGATTACGTGATCGAGATGTTGCAAAAGATCTTCGTGTTTTCGCTCGAGCAGGCTTACCGTCACGCGGAAGAGGTCGACACATGCGGCCGGACCGTTCTGATCACCTGCGAGTTGGGCGAGGCGGAGTTCGCGCGCGATCAGATCCACGCCTACGGCCCGGACTGGCGTCTTCCGCGATCGAAAGCCTCAATGGCTGCGGTCGTGGAACCGGCTGGCGCGAGTGAGACGCATTAGCCGTGCTGATATTATGAATGAATGCATTTGTCCAGGTTTCTAGTAATTCCCCTCGGCGTTGTGGGTCTCTCGGCGCAAACACCGCCTAGTCCGGCGCCAGCGGCTCCTCCTGCGCATGTGGCCGTTACTCCAGGCACTCCCTCCATTACACCGCCTCCAGCCCCGGTCCCGCCGGACAAGGTTGTTCTCACCATCGGTGATGAAAAGATGACCGCCGGCGAGTTTGAGCTGCTTGTCGATGCCCTCCCCGAACAGGCTCGCGCCCAGGTGAGAGGTCCGCAGAAAAGAGTCTTTGCCGAGCAGTTGGTGCGGCTTAAGGTTCTGTACGCGGAGGCGCGTAAGCAGAAGCTGGATGATAACCCGAGGGTACAGCGGCAGCTTGAACTGCAGAGAGAGAACGTTCTGGCGAACCTTCTGATGCAGGAGATGACTGCGAACGCACAGGTGGATGACGCCACGGCGCGCCAATACTACGATCAGCATAAATCGGACTATGAAACCGCCCGCGCGCGACATATTCTGATCCGGGCGAAGGGATCCCCGCTTCCCGTCCAGCCGGGCAAGAAGGAACTTACCGATGAGGAGGCTCTCGCGAAGGCGCAGGAAATTCGTAAGAAACTCCTGGCCGGTGAGGATTTTGCTAGGTTGGCCAAGGCCGAATCCGATGACGTCCGCTCGGGTGCGAACGGGGGGGACCTCGGGCCGGAAAAGCACAATCAGACCGTGCCACCATTCGATCAAGCGATTTTCAGCCTGCCGGTGGGCGAGATCAGCGAGCCCGTGAAAACTCAGTTTGGATATCACATCATTAAAGTGGAGCAACGTGACTTGAAGCCGTTTGATGACGCGAAACCCGAGATCGAAAAACGGCTCCGCCCGGAACTTGCTCGCAGCGCGGTGGATAACCTTGAGAAGAAAACCACCGTTATCCTGGATGACAGCTTTTTCGGCCCGGCACCCGCGGCGCCAGCCCCCACGCCACCGGTGAAGTAGGCTCCGGCGTCTAGCCGTAACTACGGCCTGCGGAAAAAGGGACTGTTGGATTCCTGCGAGGTAGGAAACGTCCTGGAAATGTGGTCGTGCCAGGCCAGCTTTTCTTCATCCACTAGTGCCCAAAGCAAGCCGGCCCCACCCGCGCAACAGCTCAGACATGTGCCAAAGATGCGCAGGACCCTGTCCCGCCGGCTTGCCGGCAGCCCGTCGAAGTCAATCAACCGCAGCTTGGTCCACCGCATGCCCAAGGTCTCGCGCCCGGACCAGATCCAGAGCAGGCCGTAAAACAGGGCCAGAGTTCCGAACACGCCGATGAAGAAGGGAATGGTCTGCCGGTTCAGGTGGAACATTCCTCCCATGAGATGGAAGGTAAAGAGAAACACGCCGAATCCGATAAAGATCATCCCGCCATCGAACGCGGAGGCGATCGCCCGATGCTTCGGGCTGGCGACGGTGGCGTCGCAGTAAATCACCGCTTCCACTTGTGTTTTTAGCGTTCTTGGCCCCTGGGGCGGAGGAACGAGAAAATCGAGACCCGGCTGCAGGTCGTTTTGCTGCTGTGCGGCCGGACGGCGTCGAGGTTCGCTCCTGGGGGTTGCAGGCCTCCGCACCGGGGTCTGACGGCCGTCGGGCATTTGTGGCGCCGCGAGCGCCACTGGCTGAATGCGATGCGCTGCGAACGATTCAAATGGAATGATATTGGATTGCGGGCTTTCGTCGAAGCTGAGTCTTTGTGGAACCGGTAGCTGGTTTCTGGCAGGCAGCGGTGGCGCCTCTGCTGTTGTAGTGGCAGAGGGATGCGCTTCCAAGGCGAGCGCGTGGGCGGATCGGCTGGCAGGTTGCCGCTGCGAGGTGGATGCCGCGCTCTTCAGCCGCCGCCCGCAACAGCAGCATCGATGTTCATCCTCCGCGTTCCAAGTTTGGCAGTACCGGCAATTCATCCATTCACCCGCGCGCGACCGCGCTCAGTTGTGCTACGTTGCTCGATTGGGGCCCTTCGCGCGTCATTCCTCTTTCTGTCTGAATAACACGCGGACTCCGGTTTGTCACGGATTTTTCTTCTCCGCTAAGATTTTCCTTGCCCCGATTTTTGCGGTTTGTCTTTTGCGGGCGCAGACTGGGGATACGCCCAAAGCCACGCCGCAGACGCCGGCGCCCAATGCGGCGCCCGACTTCAGCCTCAAAGCCCCGCCGAATGCGCCTCCGCAGGGCTTCTGGGACGTTGGCTTTGACCGGGCGGAGAACCAGGGATCTAAACATCACCTCATCGGCCACGCCAAGATCGTGGGCGCCGACATGCTTCTCACGGCGGACGATATTGAGTCCGACGAAGATACCGGCGAAGTCAAAGCCAAAGGAAATGTAATTTTCCACCAGTACACTCACGACGAAGAGATTCACGCCGACCGCGTCGAATACAACACGCGTGATGAAACCGGAAAGTTTTACAATGTGCGCGGGTGGAGCCGAACCCAGGTAGTATCAAAGCCCGGCATGCTCACCACTAGCACCCCGTTGTACTTTGAAGCCGAGTGGGCGGAGCGGGTGGAGGACAAGTACATTCTTCACCGTGGAATGATCACCAACTGTAAGTTACCTAACCCTTGGTGGACGTTGCGCGGGCCCCGATTCGATATTGTCCAGGATGAGTATGCTACCGCACACAGAGGCGTGTTCTGGCTGAAGGGGATGCCGCTTTTTTACATGCCATACTTCTACAAGTCCTTGGCAAGAGTTCCGCGACAAAGCGGCTTCCTGTCACCCACCATCGGCCACAGTTCGCTCGGCACCGGAGGTTACTTGGTCGGCCTAGGCTACTACTGGGCCATTAATCGCAGCTACGATGCCACGTATGACATTCTGGACTACACTTCCGGGGCCATCGCACACCACGTGGATTTTCGCGGCAAACCAACTGCGCATTCGGACTTCGACGTCATCGTTCTGGGGGTGCAGAACACAGGGTTGGTTGTGGGTGGTGTCAAAACGGCCGGCTACGATATCACGGGGCGGGGAAGGGTGGAACTCGGCGATGGTTTTTATGCGCGAGGTGCGGTCGACTACCTTAGCTCGCTGGCATTTCGCGAGACGTTCACCCAATCCTTCAACGAAGCCGCATTCTCGGACAGCGCGTCTGTAGGATTTATCGCCAGGGACTGGTCGTCGTTCAGTTTTGATACGGTGGCGTCGCGGTTGGAAAGTTTCCAGAGCACAGCGCCGGGGGACGATATCCTCATCCGCAAACTTCCTGAAGCGGATTTTTCGAGCCGGGATCGGCAAATTTGGGAGAATCTTCCAATCTGGGTCTCGTTTGATTCGAGTGCAGGTCTCCTCGACCGCAGAAATCCTCTGGTGAGCGGGCAGCCGGCGTTCCAAACACCGGTCCTTACCGAGCGCGCGGATTTCGCCCCGCGCGTGATGACGGCTTTCGATTGGAAAGGCTTTCACATCGTGCCCGGGTTTTCGTTGCAGGAAACCAATTACAGCGTCAGTCAGGAGGATCAGGAAATCGTCAAACACGATCTGAACCGCTTTTCGCGCGATCTCAATGTCGACTTGATCTTCCCATCGCTCGAGCGGGTCTTCAGCCGGAAAACAATTTTCGGCGACAAGCTGAAACATGTGATTGAACCGCGGGTCTCCTACCGCTACGTCTCAGGGATTCAGGACTTCGATAAAGTGGTTCGTTTCGACTCAACCGACCTGGTTTCCGATACCAATCAACTGGAGCTCTCGCTCACCAACCGGGTGTATACCAAGCGCGGAAAAGACGTCTGGGAGCTGTTCACCTGGCAGCTGTGGCAGCAGTTCTATTTCGATCCGACCTTTGGCGGAGCCGTCGTGCCGGGTCAGCGAAACGTAGTACTCAGCTCCGTTGGACTGACGCCGTTCGCTTTTCTGAATGGTCCGCGCCATTACTCGCCGCTCGTGTCGGCCATTTCGGTCAGCCCCAAACCGGGATGGCGCTTGGAATGGCGGGCGGACTATGATCCGCTGGTGAAGAAAATCGTGGACAGTGGCCTTTCGGCTGACTTCCGCAAGGGGAATTTCTTCTTTTCTCCGGGCTACAACCTGGTGACCTGCCGGCCCCTCACACCGGCCGATGCCGTTCAATGCCAGTTGCCCAACCCCGACACCACCAGGCTGTTGTCACCCCAGGGTAACCAAATCCACGGCCGCGTCGGTTGGGGCGACGCAAACCACCGTGGGTGGAACGCTGGGTTCGATACGGTCTATGACTATCGCGTCGGGACTATACAATACGGCATTTTTCAGGTGACCTACAATACGGATTGTTGTGGATGGAGCGCGCAATATAGAGTAATCAATATCGGCATCCGGAACGAGACGCAATGGGGGTTTGCGTTTACGGTTGCCAACTTTGGAAGCGCCGGGAACCTGCGGAAACAACAGCGGCTATTCTGATCTCCGGGAGATCACCCTGCCGCTTTAACGCTGCACGGAGGAGGAAACCGCGGCCATCCTGGTAATGGCTTCCTCAATTGCGCGCGTTGCCGCGACCTCATCGTGCTCCTGTTCAAGATGCAGTGGCGCCCCGAATGTCACCTTCACTGCTCCGCGCCGCGGCCAACTGTCGTGAATTGAGTAGATCTCGAACAGGCCCCTCAAATGCACCGGCACAACCGGTGTGCGCAGCCTGGTGGCCATCAAACCGATACCGGTTTTGAACGGCTGCAACTTGCCGTCCGGTGTGCGTTTGCCTTCCGGATAAACCAGCGGGCAGTACCCGAGTCCGATCAGTTCGCCCGTGTACTTGAGCGCGCGCCGCACGCCCGCCATGCGCTGCGGCAGGGGATAGGCGTTGAAGATCTCAGTGGCCAGGAAATACTCGACCATCGACCTGGTCCGTTCGCGGAACGGAGCGCTACCCGGCTGGAGCCAGGCGCGAAAATAATCCTGCGACATCGCGGGCGCAACACGGTAGCGCCAGCGTCGGGGCAAGGCGGTGAATATCGCCGGGGTGTCAAGATCGCTCTGATGGTTGGACGCAAACAGCACAGGTGGTTCCAGGTTTGCCAGGTTTTCGACTCCTTCCACTTCCAGCGTCAGCAGGCCACGAAACAGAGGGATGACCAGACACTCGATAACCAGGAAGCGGAATGCTCGCGCCGGCAGGCTGCGTGCCCAGCGCGGCAGCAGCATCGTCTCCCGCTGCGGTGTCTGTTCACCCGCGCTGCGCACGAGCGCATTTAGCTCATCCAGCGAAGATGCCTCCGCAAAGCGGCGCTCGTCCAACTCGACACCATAATGGGTCTCGAGCTCCGCGAGCAGCTCGACACGCTCCAGCGAGGAAAGACCCAGATCGCGCTGCCCTCCGCCGGCTTTAAGCCGCGCCAAAATGCCGCCGCCGGCACTTTGCTCCCGCGGAGTCCCGCCGCCTTGGGCAATCCGCCGGGCCACTTCCCCGCGCTTCACTTTCATAGTGGACGGAGTGCGCGGGAAGTCTTCGTCCGGCCAGAGCGACCAGCTTTGCACTCGCTGGTGCGACTCGAGCTTTTGATTCGCCGCGGCGATAATTTCCGCGGGATCAGCAGGGGCATCGCGGAGGATGAGCGCCGCATGCACTTGCTCTTCGCCATGGCGTCGCACCGCCACGACGGCGCTGTCTTTCACCCGGGGGAGGGAATTCAATACACGCTCGACGTCCTGCGGGTAAACGTTCAGGCCTTCCGAAGTGACGATCATCTCCTTCTTGCGGCCTTTGTAGTAGAGGCGGCCCTCGGCGTCGATTTCGCCGATGTCGCCAGTGTGCAGCCAACCCTGCTCGTCGATCCGCCCTGATTCACCAGCGCGCGCGCCTACGTAGTCGTGAATTACGCTCTCCCCGCGCACCAAAATCTCGCCATCCGCCGCGATCCGGACTTCCTGACCATGCAGCGGCTTTCCAATCGAGCCGCTCCGCGCATTGAACGGATGATTGAGCGCCACCACGGGACTGGTCTCGGTGAGGCCGTAACCTTGAACGACCAGGAAGCCGAGCCGCGTCCAGAACGTTTCCACCTCCGGATTCACTTCGGCGCCACCCACGATCAAGGCCCAGAACTTGTATCCCAGGGCCGCATGCACTTTCCGGTATCGCCACCAGCGCTCGAAAATCCCCGGCATCCCTTTCCGTTTCGCGGCGATGTTCGGCGGATCGAGCCGGCGCACGATCTCGTGCTGCAAGTTGATCAGGAGCTTCGGAACCGAAACCAGCACGGAGACGCGCTCGCGCTTCACGGTATCGAGAATCGCTCCGGCGTGCAACTCTGACATGAACACCGCGGCGCCCCCGAGCAGGGGAGGGATAAAAATCCCCAGCGACTGGCCAAACAGGTGGCTGAGCGGCAGCATGTCGAGGATGCGAACGGGCTGAAACGGCCGCGCCCATTTCTCATATTTCCGCATCTCCGTTTGGATGGGACTCAGATTCGCGCAAATATTGTGATGACGGTGAACCACGCCCATCGGCTCGCCTGTGGTCCCGGAGGTATACACAATTTCAACCACGTCATCCGGTGACAGCGCGACCGGTTCGAAACCATCATTGGATGGAAGTGCGGCAACCTGTGACACCGGAAGTTGTGGAATGTCGAACGCTTTGCACGCTACCGAATCGCCAGTCACGATCAGACGCGCATGCACCTCGTCCTGGATTCGCTTCACCAGATGAATGGACGACCGGCAATCGGCCGGCACCACCTGGACACCGCGCGCCACGCAACCCCAGAATGCGCTCACCCACTCCGGTCGGTTTTCCGCCCAAAGGATCGTACGGTCACCCTTTCGCATCCCGGCACGGTCGAGGTACCCGGCAAATGCTCCTATGTCGCGGTAAAGCTCCCCGTAACTCAGGCGCCAGGTGCGATAGCCGTTATAGAAGCGCAGAGCTTCGCCGTGATCCAAACGGCGAATCTCTGCAAGCACTTCGAGAAGAGTTTGCATGTTGGAGAATCAGCGGAGGGTTCGCTGCTCACAATTCGCCGCTTGATGTCCGGCGAAACGTTCGTTTGCCACGCTGGCCTTGGGGGCTTAGCATGTCTCGCGGCACTCGCTGTAGGGGAGAGGCACGCCTCGCCCGCCGTTCGCCAGTGTCGAAATTCCTTGGACGAGCCGCTGAAATTCAGAAACTGGTTGGGTGAAGAAAACCGGGCCATCCGGCCTTCGATTATAAAACAGGCGGCGGCCCAGCTTGGTCAGGCTGTGCGGGCGAGGCTGCGCAGTTTGGCGGATAGAGTGGTGCGCTTGAGCCGAAGCATACCGGCGGCCTGAGCTTTGTTGCCGCCGGTTTTCCGGAGTGCCTGCTCGAGGATGGTGCGCTCCATCTGGGCGACAATCTGTTCGAAATCGAGGCCTTCGTCCGGCAACGCAATTGTGGGAATGGTGGCGCCTGCGCCGGATCGCAGCACTGGCGCCGAGGGCAGCGGAAAGTCTGCTGGATAGAGTGTATCGCGTTCGCCGCTGAGCGCGATGGCCATCTCGACCGCATTCTCGAGTTGGCGCACGTTACCGGGCCACGGACAAGCTGCCAGGCGCTGCAAGGTTTCACGCCCGACCCGCTTCGGCGTTAGACCCTCCTGTGCGCAAATCTTGGCGATCATGTGCTGCACTAGCGCGGGAATATCCGATGGGCGCTCGCGCAACGCCGGGATCCGGAGAGGAACCACGTTAAGCCTGTAATAAAGGTCTTCGCGGAATCTTCCGTCGCGTACCGCTTGCGTAAGATCGACATTACTGGCGGCAATCACGCGCACGTCGACCTTGATGGTTTCCGAGCTGCCGATGCGCTGAAACTCGCGCTCCTGGAGCACTCGCAGTAGCTTGGCCTGGATATCGAGCGGGAGATCGCCGACCTCGTCCAGGAACAGCGTGCCGCGATGTGCCTGCTCGAAGCGTCCGATGCGATGATGAATGGCGCCGGTGAACGCCCCCTTGACATGCCCGAACAGCTCCGCTTCCAATAGGTTCTCGGGCAGCGCGGTGCAGTTTACCGCGACCATGGCAGCGTGCGCCCTACGGCTCGCCATGTGGATGGCGCGTGCGACGAGTTCTTTCCCGGCGCCGGTTTCTCCGGAGATAAGCACGGTCGACTTGCGCGGGCCGACCAGCCGGATCATCTCCAGAACTTGCTGCATAGGCAAGCTTTCGCCGACCAGAAGTTCACGCCAGGGTTCGGAAGACATGGCCGCGGAACGCAGGGCAAGCTCGCGGGAACGGCTGTATTCGGCGGCCCAGTCGAGCACCTGCCGGAATTCCTCCACATTGTCACCCGTCAGGAAGTGAAAAGCGCCCAGCTTGGTCAGCCGCACGGCATCGGCTGGGGTGCCTTCGGAATCGTGAATGATCACAGGAAGACCGGCATGGAAGCGCTGGATCTGTTCCAGCAGGTCTTCAGCGCTCCAGCCATCGAGAGGGAGGCTCACCACCACGGCATCACACGCCGAGCCGCGGAGCTGATCGACGTCCTGACAGGAGAGAAGGTCATCGAGGTCCTGGCCGCTCAGGGCTTCGAGCCAGACCGGCGGGATCGTGCCGCCGCCCGATATGTAGACTAGCTTCATTGCCTTGCTACTGGAACCATCGACTGACGGCGGCAATTCTTTAATCTCTTTTGTGCCTTAGTGTCTTGAGGGGATGGCTCTATGCCGGCACGGGTTTTGAATGGATCGCAGAGAGGACGCTGCCGGCGATGGCCGGCAGGGGTTGAACGTGGTCCACGGCACCCAGACGGATCGCCTCCCGCGGCATGCCAAACACCACGCAGGTGGCTTCGTCCTGGGCGATGGTCGTCGCCCCTGCCCGCTTCAACTGGAGCATGCCGGCCGCGCCATCGCTGCCCATGCCCGTCAGCAGAACGCCAACGGCCTTGGCGCCGGCCCCTTCCGCCACCGACTGGAACATGACGTCGACCGAGGGGCGCTGGTAACATACGCGGGGGCCGTCTTTTACGGAAACGCAGTAACCGCCGGGTCGTTTGCGCAACAGCATGTGGAAGTCTCCGGGCGCTACCAGCGCCAGTCCCGGTCGCAGATTGTCGCCGTCAACTGCCTCTCGCACCTCCATCCGGCAGATGCGGTTCAGGCGCTCGGCGAAAGCGCGCGAGAAATTCGCGGGAATGTGCTGTGTGATCACGATCGGTGGGAACTGTTCCGGCAAATGCACCAGAACATCGGCAATGGCTTCGGTTCCCCCGGTGGAAGCGCCAATGGCCACAACCAGGCTGGGATCCCAGGCGCCCGGTGCGGCAACAGGGGGCCGCGCGATCATCTGGGCTGGTGGCGGCGACCCGTCGGCGGGCCTGGTAGCGCGGGTGCGAATGCGTGCGGCGGCCGCAGCGCGAATCTTATTTGCCAAGACTAAACGCAGTTCGCCCACCGAATAGGGGCCACCGGGCTTGGCCAGCACTTCGACGGCCCCGGATTCGAGCGCCTCCAGGGCGGCCTTGCACGAAGCCTGTCCGAGCGAGCTGATCACAATCACCGGCAGGGGATGGTGCTGCATCAGCTTGCGCAAAAACGTCAGCCCGTCCATCCGCGGCATCTCGATGTCCAGGGTGAGAACGTCCGGTTGGAGATGCAAGATCTTGTCGCGCGCCACGTACGGATCGGGGGCGGTGCCGACCACCTCGATATCCGGCTCGCCCGCCAGCGCCTCGCTCAGGATCTTGCGCACGATTGCCGAGTCATCCACGATGAGCGTCTTGATGGCGCGCGCGCTATTCATGATTTTGCGTCCATGGAAAGAAAAATCGCGATTTCGCCGTCCCCGATGTCGAACTCCCGGGAGACTGCCTCTGGCTCCGCTACCGCGGCCGCGTCCACCATCGCAGGCTGCTCCAGATCAAAATGCGCGCCGCGATCCAATCGGCTGAGCACCGAACCACACATCATGTTGGTGAGTTCGCAAACGACCTCCTGTACTTGGGGCTTGGTCGGCTCGTCGGTCTCTTCCGCCAGGAAATTGGCGGCGATGACCCGCGCGGCGCCTTCCGTCAACCGGAGGCCAAAGGCTCCCGAGCGGGCGCCCGAAAACCGCAGCCGTGCGGCCACCGCGTCCGCGGGCGGAGTCGCGCTTACCGGCGCTTCTCCGATTACTGAACTGAAAAACATGGTCTCGAGAACATCCGCGGCTGCCGCCGCCAGGGATTCTGCAACCACTGTGTCAGGCATGCGATACCCCCAGTACGCGTTCCAACTCGCCGCGCAGCGCCTCCGGCGAGAATGGCTTCGAGATATATCCCTTGGCCCCTAACTGAATCATGCGCTGCATCCGGTTTTGGGTAGCGTCCGTGGAGATTACCACCACCGGTATCGCCCGGTACTGGTCGTGCTCCTCGAGACGACGCAGGAACTCCTCGCCGTTCATTTCGGGCATGTTGATGTCGGTCAGGATGATGTCTACCGCCTGGTGCTCGAGCAGCGCTAGTCCCTGCGCCCCGTTGCCGGCGTTCAGGCACGTGTCCACCTGGAAGCCGGAGAGGTCGATCACGCGGCGCACGAACGCTCGCATGGACGGAGAATCATCCACGATCATTACGCGATATGCCATCTGTCGCTCCTTTCCAGTCCGCGCGGCCGGCCGGCATCTCCTGCTCGGCTTCGCCCGCTGTCCGCATCCAAAATTTTCCGCTGCCCACCTCGAGCCGCACGGTCCGCGAAACGTTGCCTCCCACGTCTTCGGCGCTGACCAGAACCCCCGCTTTCCAGAGAATTTTGCGCACTGCTAAGTAGTTGCGCTTGCCGATGTTGAACACCCCGTTTTCATCCATCACCTGCGCTCCACCGGCCAGCCGCACGGTCAATCGCCGCTTCTCGGCGCCGTACTCATAGGCATTCCGGAACAGCAGCGGGATCCCGGTGTCGGCAAACATATAGGGATTGGCCTGCGCCTTGGCCCGATCGATGCCCGATTCCGGCAGCATCAGGTGCAGCAATCCCCCCACACCGGCGGCGGCGTCGTGAATGGCGACGGCGATGCAAGAACCGAGCGCGTACGTCACAAGCGATCCTTCGGGGTCCTTGCTGATCTGACAGTCCGCCACCTGCACGACCACCGGTTTCATCGGTCCCCTTTTCTGTAAATCGTGGGACGCACATAGGCGAGCGGGTGATCGATGCCGGTGAGGCTCTCTGAATGGCCGATAAAAAGGTACCCGCCGGGCTCCAAATGTGCGGCCAGTTGCTGAACGAGTTTTTGCTGGGTAGGTTTGTCGAAGTAGATCATAACGTTCCGGCAGAAGATGACGCGATACAGCTCGGTGTGCGCGGTTTGCTCGATCAGGTTCACTCGGCGGAACTCGATCGTCTGCCTCACCTCAGGCTTAACGCGGTACCATCCCTTCCACCGGCCGTCACCACGCAGGAAATAGGATCGCAGCCAGGCCGCCGGAAGATTCTCCACCTTGGCCGCGGGATAGACGCCGCGGCGCGCCTCTGCCAGCACCTTGGAGGAAATGTCGGTGGCCAAGACACGCAACTGCGGCCGGCTGGCGCCACCCAGGGCGTCCATCACGGAGAACGCGATGGTGTAGGGCTCTTCGCCCGTCGAACAGGCCGCGCTCCAGATCGCCAGGCGATCTGAGCGGGAGCAGGCGGGCAATACTTCCTTCAACAAAAAATCGAAATGCGCAGGCTCACGCAAAAAATTCGTGAAATTGGTGGCCAGAGCATCGATCAGCTCTATGAGAGCTTCCCCGGTTCTGTCGTCCACCACCCGCTGGTAGTATTCCTGGAACGACCGGCATCCGGCCGCCCGCACCTTCTTGCCCAACCGGGCGGTCACCAGCTCGTACTTCTCCGGCTTTAACTGCAGCCCGAATTTCTCGTATGCCAGCCGGCTGATGTTCGAAAACTCCCGCTCCGTCAGCGGGCGAATCGGCTCGACCAGGGGCGTCGGGCTAGGCATGCGAGGCCTTCCCGTAAATGCCCTCCATATCCAAGATGAGCCCCACGCGGCCGTCGCCCAGGATGGCGCCGCCGGCCACTCCGGAGATGTTCCGCAGACTCTCGCCCAGGCTCTTGATGACGACCTCCTGCTTGCCCAGAACGTCGTCCACCATCAGGCAGAAGTCCTTGCCTTCACTTTCGCTAATGATGAGCACACTCGAGGCGCAATCCTCGGAGCGCGGCTTCACCTGGAACCGCCGGTAAAGGCGCACGACCGGAAACAGCCGGCCGCGCACCAGCGCCATTTCTTCGCGGTTTTCCACCGTGAACATGGTCTCTTCAGTGGGGCGAAGCATTTCCTTCACCGCGAACACGGGGACGATGTAGCGCTCCTTGCCGACCCCCACCACTAAACCCTCAATGATGGCCAGCGTCAGGGGCAGCTTCAGCAGAAATGTAGTCCCCTTGCCAGCCACGGACTGGATCTCCACCCGCCCGCGGAGCTGCTGGATTTTCTTGCGCACCACATCCATGCCCACGCCGCGCCCGGAGATATCGGTGACCTTTTCGGCCGTCGAGAATCCGGGTTCGAAGATCAGATTGAAGATCTCGTTTTCCGACAGGTGATCGGCGTTTTCGATCAGCCCTTTTTCCCGCGCCTTGGCCACGATCTTGTCCCGGTTGAGCCCACGGCCGTCGTCCGATACCTCGATCGAGATGTATCCCGCCTGATGGAACGCCCTCAAAGTTACGCGGGCGGCTGGATTCTTGCCCGCCGCGCGGCGTGCATCAGGAGTCTCGATGCCGTGGTCAATGGCGTTGCGCACCATGTGCATCAGCGGATCTCCCAGTTCCTCGACGATGTTACGGTCGAGCTCGGTATCTTCACCAGCGGTCTCCAGGTCCACCTGTTTGCCGTGCTTGCGCGACAGATCCCGCACCAGGCGCGCCATCTTCTGAAATAGTTGGCCGATGGGGACCATGCGCATGGACATGGCCGTCTTCTGCACTTCATTGGTGATGCGGCCAAGCTGCGCCACGGTGCGGACCAGTTTGGAATTGCTCAGGCCTGCCAGCTCGGGGTTGTGCCGGACCATGGATTCTGCGATCACCATCTCGCCCACCATGTCCACCAGAAAGTCCAGTTTGCCGGTGTCCACCTTCACCGATCTGGTTTCGACGTTCGCCTTCTTTTCGGTTCGGGTCTCGGGTTTTGCCGGTGCTTCACCCGTTGGCGCGGCGTCTTCTGGAGACGAAACCGCCTGCGATAGGGCGCGGAGATCGCCGCTTCCGGGCGCGGCCGGCTCTCGAGCGCTGATATCGCCCGCGCCCCCGCCGAGCAGAGCGCGCAGCGATTTCAGCAGCGCTGCATTCTCATGCGGCGGCGAAGCGGGCCCGCCGCGCAACTCGCTTTCGATGCGTTGAATCTCCCGGCCCAGGTAGTCTTTGCCCGCGAGCGCCCCGTCGATCACGGCTGCGGTCACCGCCAGTTCCCCGTTGCGTGCCCGGTCCAGGAGGGTTTCGACTTCGTGGGCAACCGCCTGCATGGCGGAGAATTCCAGAAAACCGGCCAGGCCCTTGATCGTGTGAAAACCCCGGAAGACCGAATGAATCGCCTCCGCTTCGTCCGGGTTTTGTTCGAGCGCCAGAAGCTGGACCTCGATGTTGGCCAGATGTTCCCGGGCCTCGAGGATGAAATCCGAGACCAGTTCGGCATCCTGCGCCAGGGCGTTGGCCGGGACAGGCGTCTGCACGTTCGCCTGCGGCTGCGTGTAGGCCACTTCGAGGGCTTCCTGTATCCCGATGAGGCCCGAGCGCAATGCCGGTTCCAGCCCTTCGCGTTCGCTGGTACCCAGCCGCACTTCGGCCACCTGCAGTTGCAGCTTGACGGCCGCATTGTGGATGTCCGGCCGGCCACTCAACTCGGCCGCGGCACTGATCCTGCCCAGCGTCGACGCGAGGTCTTGCAGCCATCGGTCTGAGCAGCTGCCATCCCCCAAAACCACTTGGGCCGCGAAGTGGTCCACTAACTCGCGCACGAGGGAAGTGTCGACTAACTGATCTAGCGGGCTATTGGACATGCGATTGTTTCGGCGGGCGGCAGCGTGCCGCCCATTCCTTTCTCAGAACTCTTTAAAGTCTTCATCCAGGGGAATCGCTGACTTGTCGGGTCTGTTGGCGGAAACCAACATCTCCTCGGAATGGGAGATGCCGGCAGCACCCCTGCGAGTGGTTGCCGCGCGCAGTGCCGAAACATCACGCGTCTGCTGTCTGTTCGGCGTGGAAGCGGCCCGCACTTCGGGCCCCCGCCCGGACCGCGACCGCAACCCCGTTTCTCCTCCACCGACCATACCCTCCAATTGCTCCACAATCTTGCGCATGGTCTCGGCCTGCGCGGATAACTCCTCGCTGGCGGAAGCGCTTTCCTCGGCGCTAGCAGCGGTCTTCTGCGTCACCTGCTCCATCTGAGTAACAGCCTTGGCGATCTGCTCGATGCCGCGTGCCTGCTCCTGGCTGCCGACATTTACTTCATCCACCAGCGTCTTCACCGCGTTGGCACTCTCGGTAGTCGAATGGATGGCTGCGGTCACCTGGTCGAGCTTGGTCTTCCCGTCATTAGTTTTTGCGATGGATTCCTCGATCAGAGCCGCGGTGTCCTTGGCCGCCTGCGCGCAGCGTTGCGCCAGGTTGCGGACCTCGTCGGCGACCACGGCGAATCCCATGCCGGCTTCGCCCGCGCGCGCCGCTTCCACCGCGGCATTCAGAGCCAGGATATTCGTTTGGAACGCGATCTCGTCGATCACTTTGATGATCTTGGCCACTTTGTCGCTCGATGCATTGATCTCCTTCATCGAGGACACCATCTGGTCGACCACCTGATTGGCTTGTTCGATCCTGGTCGCCGCTTCACTCATGAATTCCGTCGCCGACTTGGAGTTCGCCGCGTTCTTTTGCGTCATGGAGTGGATCTCTTCGGTCGAAGCGGATGTCTCTTCGAGCGATGCCGCTTGCTCCGACGCGCCCTGCGCTAATGCCTGGCTGGAAGACGACACTTGGCCGGACGCGCTCGCCACCTGCTCAGCGCCGTCCGCCATCTCCTCTGCTAAGCGCCGGAGAGCACTGCTGATCTGCCGCACGAGAAGCACCACCACCGTACCCACCAGGAGGCTTATGCCAATTAGAACAGAAGCGATCCAACGGCTTCGGGAAACCTGGACCGCTCCGTCTTGGACGGAGGCCGCGAAGACCTCCTTCTGGACTTGGCTCAGGTCGGCGGCCGATTTCACTACTACGTTGCCGAATTCCACCATCTTGTCCAGCAAGTTTGTCATTTCCTGATCGAACTTCTGCTCCGCGCACAGGCGTGCCAGGTCCTGCATGAGCGGTGTCCAGGCTGAGAGGGCCTGGGACATGTTTTCGACATCCTGCCGGGCTCGTTCCACCTTCAGTAATGGCCGGACCTCCGCCAGCAACTTCTGCATCTCTGCTGCGCTGCTGTAGAACTGCTGTTTCGCAGCTTCAGCGCCTGCCGCATCTTTCAAGGCCGTGAAGGACACCAGTCCTCGCTGGCCCCGGCCTATGTTGGCTGCATTCAGGGCGAGGTCGCCGGCAATTTGGCTCTTCTTTGCCGTCACATTCCCGGTGTTATCCAGCTCCTTGCCCAAACTGCTCACCGACGACAGCGCCGAATACGCCAGCCCCAAAGTCAGCGCCACCATACCGCCGAATGCCAGCATCAATTTCTTACCAATCGTCATTTGTGAAACCATACGAACCCCCTGTATTTATTGCTCGACGTAATCGTCCGAGCGTCTTTACTGCATCACCGATTCCAGCCCTTGCAGTTCCTGGCTGCTCAGCACCTGGTCGATATCCAACAGGATCTTGACTTTCCCTTTGCTCTTGGCCATGCCCAGAATGTAAGGCGTCACCACCCCGCTGCCAAATTCGGGAGTATCCTCGATGTCACCGGCCGCGAGGTTCAGCACCTCCGACACGCCATCCACCACGATGCCCATCATCAACGAGCTCGCCTCGAACTGGACTTGCACCACGATGATGCAGGTGCGCTGCGTGTATTCCAGTTCCGGCAGACGGAATTTCAGGCGCAGATCTACTACGGGGACCACTTTGCCCCGCAGATTGATCACGCCTTTCACGTGCGCAGGTGTTTGTGGGACGGCCGTGATGTCCTGGACGCCCATAATCTCTCGCACCTTCAGTACTTGAATGGCGAACTCTTCCCGCCCCAATTGAAAGGTAAGGTATTTGCCGGCGCGCTCATCCGTTTTGGCGGCGCTTTCCCGCGGATTGGTCAGAACTGCTGTCTCCATGGTTTCTCCTGTCACAGGTCTAAGGCAGGGGTCCCACTCGGGGGCTCACATGCCAACTCAAAACACTGATCGTCACGTCGCAGGGAAAGCTTTAGCCGGCCGCTAGTTGACTCCCCGCCATTTCACGAGCGGCGGGCCGGATGTGTCCGGCCGCTGCGAAGCACACTATGTAGGGGCGAGGCATGCCTCGCCGGGCGCCTGACAGTGTTGGAATGACCGAGATGATCCGCGGAAGCATGCGCCGCGGATTAGACAGTTTCTCCCTGCCGGTCGAAAAGAACACCTGAGAGCGACCCTGGATCATGCAGGTGCCGGTCATGACTTTAGTCTCCGAGCTTGCGCGGCAGGCGCGGTTACCGCAGGCCACCGGGCAGGATGACGTATACCTACGGACTCTTGTGGCCGAGTTCGCATCCAGTTCCGCGATGGTCAAGCGCGACATGCGCCGCCAACTGGAAAAGGATCCCGAAGCATTTTTTGCAGGCGGCATGCGGTGTTCTGAAAGAGTGTTCCGAGGGATCCGGGGCAGCCTACCTGGCGGATCTCTTGTGGTCGAGTTCGCGCCTGTTTTGCCACGCTGGTCGATCCGCAGTGGATGCCGCTCGGAGCCGCGATTGCGCTTGCCAAGCTCTGGGTCAGGTGGGAATCCCTGCTGGATATCAAGCTCCTGCATATCGGATTTCCCTCTGACTCGAGGCCATGGCGGTGCAAGTAGATCTCAAGGCGCGGGCCACCGCCGCCTTCGCCATGGGCCAGACACTTCAGGCAGGCTGTAAGACTGCCTTGCAGAAGCTATTGAAGGACCGCGACCAGAACATACGGAGCGAGGCACTGCAAGCGCTCATTCGGGTTCACCGGTGGACCGGCAGGAACGAGTCCGCGCCGCGTGGCCGGGTTGAGAAATCCGTCGCGCCGTAACCTATTGCTGCTTGTCTGAAGGCTGTTCCCCCTTCCGATACAACGTGGGGGCCTTGCGCTTGTTTTCCGCCGCCGCCGCCTTCTTTTCTTCCGCCTTTTTCGCCTCCAGGTCCTTGGGCTGCATCATGGACTCGAGTTCTTTCTTCTCTTTCTCTTCCTTGGCCTGCACTTCGGCGGCTCGCTTGCCCAGATCTTCCGAGGAGCTCTCGAGCGAATCCCGTGTGGTTTCGATCGCCTGCTTCAACACAAACTCATATCGTCCAAGATCTTTGGGCTGGCTCTCCTGGATCTTCTCGAGACCGGCGAGCAGTTCTTTCTCACTCCCCGACACCGCAGCCATGCCCTCCTTGATGTCCAGCTTGCGCTTCAGCGCGTCGTCCGACACCGTATCGATGGCATCGATGATCTGGCTGAAATCCTCCAACGCATCGTGCACCAGGATCGATCTGCCCGGTTTCTCCTTGGCCAGCGCGCTCTGCGCGATGTTGAGCCGCTGCTTGGCGAAGTGCAGGTAGAGCTTGAGCCGGTCGTTGGGATCCTGCGCCAGCCGGACCTGGTCGGCTTCGTCGCTCGTCAGAAAATCCCGCTCTGCGGATAACTGGCTGGCCGCTAGAAAACCCAGGAGCAGTACGCCGTGTTTCATTTCTTTTTCCCCATGATGCCATCGAGCCACGCATCGTGTATTTTCTGCACGGCTTCCACCACGCGTTCCGCGGCCGCCCTGTCCGCCACGCTCATCTGGTCGCGGAAGCCGTCGAGTTTCCGCAGCAGATCACGGGTTCTCATCTCCGCCTGCTTGAAATGTTTCGGGCTGCGGCTCGGATTCTTGCCCGTTTGCTTGAGGGCGTTGTCGGCCAGTTCGACCGACTGCTGGACCTCATCGAGCCGCGCCGTGGCCCCACCGTCGTCGCCCTTCGCATACGCTTCGCGCGCCAGTCTCAGGGCGTCGTCCGCATTGTCGAGCGCGGCATGGGCCCGTTTTTCGAGATTCGGCTCGGCCTCCACGCGCGCGAGATCATCGGCCGGCGGCGGAGGCGTTTGTCCCAGAGCGGCGCCAATGGCCAGCAAGAAGACCGTGATTCTCATCGCTTGCTCAAGATGTTCTCGATAGTGACAATTCTATGCCGCGCCTGGAATTCCTGGTTCGGGTTCTTGCCGCCGCTCGTTTGCAAAAACTTCTGATATGCCTCCAACGCCGGTTTATAGTCGTGGAGACGATCCAGGATGGTCGCGCGCAGGAAATAATCGCCCGGCAGCTCCGCGCCCAGTGCGCGCACATGATCGAGCGCTGCCAGCGCCTGGGGATATTGTTCCGCGGAGTTCAGCATGGCGGCCATCTCGTTCCAGGCCTCCCGGGAATTTGGCTTGAGTTTCGCGGCCGCGGCGAACTGATTGGCCGCAGGGATAAATTGCCGCGCATCGCGCAGTTCCCGGCCGTAGCGCATGTGCAAATCGAAACTCTCCGGTGCGGCTGCCACGGCCTGCGCCAGTTGCGCCAGGCCTTTTTCGGAATCGTGGCTCATCTGGTAAGCGGTGGCTAGAGCCAGGCGATTGGCCGGCGTCGGATCGTGCGCCACGGCCTTTTCCAGGTACGGAATCGCGTCCGCATATCGCTGGGTCTCGATCAGCAGCTCTCCCAACCGCTCCTCTGCCGCTACGTTCGCGGGAAACTTCTGGTAAAGGGAAATGGCTTGTTCCGGCTGGTGGTTCTGTTCATACAATCCCGCCAGCTCCAACAGCGCATCGTTGAAGTTTGCATCGAGTTCGGCGGCCTTGCGGAAGTGTCCGGCAGCCTCCGCCAGCCGATTCTGTTTCGCCTGTGCGCGTGCCAAACCCAACTCGGCTGCAGCCGATTTGGGATCCAACTCCGCCGCCGCCTGGTAATGCGCTTCCGCCTGCGCCGCGTCACCAGATGCCAGCAGAGCCTCCGCCAGATGCCACTGGGGACGAAACTCCTTGGGTTTCGCCTGCACCGCGGCATGGAGAATCGGCACTGCCTCGCTTGCGCGTTTCCCGCGCACCAGCAGGATGCCCAGGTTCAGTTCGGCCTGATACAGACCCGGTTTCAACTCGAGCGTTTTCTGATATTCGGGTATGGCCTCGCTGTCTTTTCCAAGCAGGCTGTAGGCTAATGCTAAATGGAAATGGGCGCCGTAGTCTTGCGGATCGGCTTGGATGGCCCGCGAGAACAGTTGCGCGGCCTGCTCGTACTGCTTGGCGTCCAGCGCCTTCAGACCGTCAGCCTCAAAATCCGCTGTGGGCAGAAATAGCAGTACCAGAACCGCGCCGGTAGCCCACATACCCCCATTCTACTTACATTGGCCGGTGGAGACTCAGCGTGGGGACCGAAGAGACACCAGCAGTGGTTGAGTCCGGCTGTTTAAGGGTGGGGCGGCATTGGAGAGAAACCGGTTAGTTGGTAGGCGCGGCTGGACTCGAACCAGCGACCACCTGCTTAGAAGTTGTCAAAACGGCCTAGCACTGTGTGGCTCCGAATTGCACCGATGTTGTGTGAACCCAAATAGTTAGCCTGATCCTGTCTCCAGGTCCCAACGCCTGCTATCTGATGCAATTCCTGCCAAACGGGGGTGGTTACGTCACAATCTACGTCACAAAATTCTGTTCCCAGTTGGGGCGGGTTCCCACAATCTTTCAGACTGGGTGTTTCAATTTGGGCTAACCGCTGAATGGCGATTCCAGCCGTCATCGCCGGAACGTGAACAGCCTGCCACCATTCCGCAGACTTTAACCATAGACTGGTAGCGTTGAGCACCAGAAAGCCATGTCAGAACCAAGCAAAGAAGAACTCCTGCGCCGAATCGCGGAACTGGAACAACAGATCCAGCGCAAGCCAACCGCGCTAGAATTCCGCGTGAGCGATAAGGGCGGAGTCAGCGTCTACCGCCTCGGGCGTTTCCCGGTTACGCTTTACTCCGA
>Ga0335081_10000463_pt1 | contig 71277 bp, 61 predicted proteins | sample Lox_Sample_35_FD_206713 | JGI IMG/M metagenome (GOLD analysis project Ga0335081, IMG submission 206713) | Soil microbial communities from Loxahatchee National Wildlife Refuge, Florida, United States - Lox_Sample_3.5 | ecosystem: Environmental > Terrestrial > Soil > Wetlands | place: USA...
GCTGACGACCGCGCCGGGGAACGGCGCGCCGATCGGCGGGCTCAAGGTGGTCGCCGGCTCCGGCTGGTTCGCCGCCCGCCCGTCCGGCACCGAGGACGTCTACAAGCTGTACGCCGAATCCTTCCGCGGCCCGGACCACCTCGCCGCCATCCAGGACCAGGCCCGCGAGATCATCAGCGCCGCGATCGGCAGCTCCTGACCGGCCCGGACATGCGCCCGGGCGGGTGGCGCAGCCTCAGCGTTCCCGCTCTCCACACGAACTACATATGGTCTTCACCCGGGTGCCACCACCGTTAGCTGGGCTAGCGTTGTGGATCTTGCCGGGCGGGAGAGGCTCATGGCGCGGCGCGCCGGGGCGGGGCAGGCATGCGGACCTGCACCCGATACCCCCCGGACCGCTGCCCCCGGGCAGACGGTCACCCTGCCCGTCGAGCTTGCCGCGGTACCAGCGACGAGGACGTTCCGCCCTGGGGTGTCCCCCGCGCTCCCTTCCCGCACGTGGCCGAGAACGGGCCGGTCAGCACCCGTCCGGTCGGCGTGGGGGTGGGCGGGAAGGAGCACGGCGCTTCGCGGTATCGCGGCACCGCCCGGCATTTGATCCGCCGAGTTCTGGTGCGGCCCTAGGGCAGACCTAGATCATCCGCGAACATCGAGATCACCCGGGGGATCAGGCGGCGCCACCGCTGGCCGCCGGGGTCGTTGGCGAGCTGCTGGCTGACCAGGCCGCCGATGAGCGCGGTGTAGACGTCGGCGTCCTCGTCCCCGGTGACGCCCATGCCGCGGAGCTGATCGAGCATGAGGTCGTAGGCCTGCACGGCCGGCGCGTAGGCCTCCGGGCTGGGCTGGAAATTCGGCACGACGTTGACGTCCATCAGCTGGTGCCGCGGCAGGTCCTCGACCGCGAAATCGAAGTAGCGCTCGGCGATGGCGATCAGCCGGGGGCGGGGCTGGGCAGGCAGGCCAGCGACCGCGCTCCTGATGTCGTCGAGGAAGGCCTGCCAGGCCTGCTTGAACATGGCGTCGTAGATGGCCTGCTTGGAGGCAAAGTGCGAGTACAGCGAGGGCTGCTGCATGCCCACCCGGGTAGCGATGTCGCGCAGCGTCAGCCCGGCGATGCTGGTCTCGTGCGCGGCGTCCCAGGCCGCGTCGAGGATCTCCCGCCTGATTGCCTCATGACGTTCGGTCCTCCTATCGCGATTAGGTTTTACTATCACCATTAGATCATGAGCGTGCGCTAACGCGGTGTCAAGGGATTCAGCCACGTGGAGGCGCGTTGCCACCCGACTGCCAGCTGCGGGCGGGCGGCGGCGCGCGTTACCGGGTCGCCCCGGGCTAGACGTCCCGCTCGAGGTCGGGTTGCTGCGCCTCGGCGGCCAGCCTGATGCTTTCCTCGCGGTAGAGCAACCGGTGCAGGCCGGCCGCGAGCACGCCACCGATCAGCGGCGCCACGATGAACAGCCACACCTGGCTCAGGGCGGTGCCGCCGACGACCAGGGCGGGACCGAGACTGCGAGCCGGGTTCACCGACGTGCCGGTGACCGGGATGCCGATAAGGTGCACGACGGTCAGGGTCAGCCCGATGGCAACGGCCGCCGTGGCCGCGTTGGCGGTCGCCGACGTCACCCGCAGGACGATGAAGACGAACAGCGCGGTCAGGATGACCTCGAAGATGAACGCCCCGCCCAGGCCGATGTGAATGAGGGACTGCTTGCCCCAGCCGTCGGTGCCCAGGCCGGTGATGGCACGGTGATAGAGGGGCGAGGTGCTGAACGAGCCCCACAGCACCAGCGCACCGGCGATCCCGCCGGCGAACTGGGCGATCCAGTAGCCGACCGCCTCGCCCAGCGGGATGCGCCCGGTGAGCAAGGCGCCGATGGTGACCGCGGGGTTGACGTGGCTGCCGGATATCGGCCCGATCATGTACACCAGCGCCAGCAGGGTCAGGCCGAACGCCAGCGCAGTCGCCACCACCCCGGCCGCCACGCTGGCGCCGGCGAGCCTGAAGCCGAACATCAGCGTGGCCACGCCCACGGCGAAGAACACCAGGATCGCCGTACCGAGGAACTCAACCGCAAGCTTCCTGATCATTATGTGACGATAACGACGGGGGTGGGCAGAGTCGTCACCCCGGGAGAGTGAGCCTAGGGCGGCGGCGGGTTCAGTTCAGCCTCGCGGGCGAGGAAGCGGAGGCGGGCGGCGCGGGCATCCCAGGAGTAGACGACGGCGGTACCGGCGATGAGGTCGTGCAGGGCGCGGTGTTCGCGCTGCACGAGGATGCCGAGAAACCCCAGGCCGAAGAACAGGAAGCTGAGCGGGAACACCAGCGCTCGCACGACGCCCCGCCGCGGCCCCACGACCGAGCCGTCGGCCCCGACGACGCGGATGCCGAGCAGAGCCATGCCGAAGGTCCGGCCGGCCACCGCCCACGAGTAGCCAAAGTAGACGAACTGCCACCCGACGAACAGGACGACGATGACAATATTCGACCGGTTCCAGCTGACATCATGGCCGGTCACGATCTTCGCGGCATAGGAGACGACAGCTAGCGTGAGCGAGAACACGGCGCTGGTCACGGTCAGGTCGACAGCGTAAGCCGCGAACCGCGACACCGAACCCGCGTAGTTTCCCTGGTAGCTCACCAGATCCCGGCGGTTGCTCACGGCCCGGCCTCCGTGGGGAGAAGGGTAGCGGGCGCCGACGGGGCGTGATCCTTGCGCCGGAGCAGCCGCCGCACCCAGCGGTCGACCCAATGGTCGAGGCCGACCGCCTGGCTGCGCACGGCGTCGAGCGCCTCGGTCCCCATGCCCCCGGACGATCTGGCGATGACGGCGCCCAGGTCCGTCCGCTCGACCAGGGCGTCCATGTCGACCTGGCTCACTATGTCATTGACGTCGACGCGCTCGAGCAGGGCCTTGACGTCCACCCGGTCCATGAGCGCGTCCACGTTCACCCGGTCCAGAAGCGCGTCCACGTCTACCCGGTCCAGGAGCGCGTCCACGTTCACCCGGTCCAGGAGCGCGTCCACGTTCACCCGGTCCAGGATGACGTTCGGATCCACGCTGTCCAGCAGCGCATTCAGGTCAATGCGGGCAGCGAGTTCGTTCACGTCCAGTGCGCCGACCAGGAGATCGACGACACGCTCGGTGACCTGCTGGGCGATAGCCTCCACCGGATTTCGCCTGCCTGCCGACCGCAGCCGGTCGCGCGGATTCACCACGGTGCCAGTATCGGGGAACGATCGCAGGTAGCGATCATCCCCGGCGGGTGAGGACAGCACCTCGCCGGAGGCAGCACACTCGGGCCAGGCGCGGGAAAGGGGCGGCCGTGGACGGCATGGTGTGGATTCCCGGCGCGACCTTCCTGATGGGCTCGGATGATCACTATCCCGAGGAAGCCCCGGCGCACAAGGTCACGGCGGGCGGGTTCTGGATGGACGCGGGCCCGGTCACGAACCGGGAGTTCGGCCGGTTCGTCCGCAAGAGCGGCTATGTCACCGTGGCCGAGAGGGCGCCAGATCCGGCGGAATACCCGGGCGCCCGGCCGGAACTGCTGGTGCCGTTCTCCTCGGTGTTCGTAGCGCCGCCGCACCAGGTCAACCTAGCCGATCCGTACAACTGGTGGAAGCCCGTCCGCGGCGCGGACTGGAGGCATCCGATCGGTCCCGGCAGTTCCATCCGCGGCCTGCCAGACCATCCCGTCGTGCATGTGACCTGGGCCGACGTGCTGGCTTACGCCAGGTGGGCAGGCAAGGCGATCCCGACCGAGACGGAGTGGGAGCTGGCCGCGCGGGGCGGGCTCGACGGCGCGGAGTTCGCCTGGGGAGACGACCTGAACCCGGACGGGAGCTGGATGGCGAACACCTGGCAAGGTGAGTTTCCGGTGCGGAACACCCGGGATGACGGGTACGAGCGGACCTCACCGGTCGGCGCGTTCCCGGCCAACGGCTACGGCCTGTACGACATGATCGGCAACGTCTGGGAGTGGACATCGGACTGGTACGCGGGTCATGCCGTCAGCGCCGCCCCGTGCTGCAGCGGGGCGGCCCGCGACCGCAGCGTTGACCGCCGGGATCCGGCGCGCATCCCGCGCAAGGTCATGAAGGGCGGATCGCACCTGTGCGCGCCGAACTACTGCCGCCGCTACCGCCCGGCCGCCCGGATGGCGCAGCCGATCGACACGTCAACCAGTCATCTCGGCTTCCGCTGCGTGCTGCGAGACACGGCCGGGTGACCAGATGGGCCCCGCAGTGGCGGCCATCGCGCATAACGCGCTCCTCATGGCTGTCTGCCTGATCATCGGGGCCAAGCTGATCGGCGACGCCATCGGCGGCTTCAGCAGCTGACCATCTCGGCCGGTACGCCGCGTTGACGGTACCCAGCCGGTACCATCGGGACAGATGTGCACTTTGTAACGCTCGGGGCATACGTGCACGCTGACCGGGCTAGCCGCTTGCGGGTGGACGTAGCCGGTTCTAGTGCTGGTCACTTATGTCCAGGCGGAGGGGACGTGCGCACGCACCGCTATCGGATCATCGTCTCCGGTGGTTTGAGTGAGATCGGCCGGGAGGCATTCGGCGACTTCCGGATCGAAGCCAACGGCACCAACACCGCCCTGATCGGCAACCTGGATCAGGCGGCCTTGTACGGCACGCTCAATCGCATCTTGTCGCTCGGCTTCGAGCTCATCGAGCTCCGCCGCCTGACCGACAGCGCGCACTAGGCGGTGCCTGCGTGATCTCGACCAGCTCCAGGCCCAGCGCTCGCACCCGGTCCAGCACGGCGTGCAGGCCGCGCTGGTCGAGATTCCCCGACAAGACCGTGATGCCCGGCTCGACCTCCACCACCAGGTCAGCGAACGCCTCATGCGTAGCCGGACCGAACGAGCCGATGACCCTGATCTCGTACCTGCGCCTGGTCACCGCGACCTCCTTCCTGAATCCGATCCGCGGACCCGGCGAACCTCCTCCAGATCGAGGCCGAGCGACCTGATCATCTCGAGCATGCCGTGCAAGGCGGCCTGGTCGAACTGGCCGGTGATGACGGTGACCCCGGCGCGGACTGTCACGTCGAGGCCTGCGAACGATGCGAGCGTGGCCTCATCGAGCTGATCCGCGATCCGGATCTCGTAGATGGGCTGAGCTCTCATGCGTCTGGCCTCAGGCGCTGGCGAAGACCGCGGACCAGTCTTCCTTCATGCTGACAACCGTCCAGCCGTGCGTCTTCGCCCGGTCGAGGGTGTCGTTCCACAGCGCCAGGAGGGTTTCGGCCGCCATGCTCGTTCCTCTCGTAGCCCTTGCCGTCATGGTCCCGGCCCGCGCCAGCCCGCGCTTCACCCGCGGGAGGTGAATCGGCGGCGGCAGGAGCTCAGATCAGCTCGAGCTGGCGGGCCCGGAGCACGGCTTCGCGCCGGCGAGTGGCGGGAAGCTTGCGGTAGATGGCGGCCACGTGTGTCTTGACCGTGTTCACCGACAGGCACAACTCGTCGGCGATCTCCGAGGTCGACATGCTGGTGGCCAGGAACTGCAGGATGGTCAGTTCGCGCTGGGTGAGGGGGTACGGCAGCTGACGGGAGGTCGCCGGCGTGGTGACGTCGTCCGCGGGGGTGCGCGAGTGCGGCACCGGCCACCGGCCGGCGATGGCCGGATGCCGGGCCAGCAGGGCGGCGAACGCGTCATTCATCCGCAGGAAGGGCAGGACGACCTCGCCACGGGCGAGGTCGAGGGCCCGGACGAGGATCTCCAGGGCGCGATCCGGCTCGCCGCTGCGCTGCGCGATCTGCGCATCGCAGAGAAACGCTTCCACGAGCACGAAGCGTCCGGCCTGGGTGCCGGGCGTGGCCAGCACGGTGCGCACGCAGTCCTGCGCGCCGCGCAGATCGTTCAGCGCCAGGAAAGCGCGCGCACGCGGCATCGCGGTCGGGATGGCGAATTCGCCGCCCTGGTAATTCCGGAGCAGCCGGAGGGCCGTGCGTGGCCGTCCCATTGACGTGTCCAGATCGGCCAGCATGATGTCGCGCAGGACGGCCAGCAGCGGCGGGATGTGACGGCCGGCCGGCCGCAACATGATCCGGGCCTCGTTCACCTGGCCCAAGGCCAGCTTCACGTTGGCCTGGCCGAGCACGAGAGCCACCGCGAGGCCGGGATCTGAGCCGACGACATCGGGCAGCACGACCCCCTGCAGGGAGCGCGTCCGATCGTCGGGCTCGCCGGCTATCTGGGAGCGTATTGTCGCGGCAAGTTCCAACGCCGGAGGCAGGCCCAGGCCGTTGTGCTTCCGGAGATCGTCGGCTCGGCGGGCGGCGTCGTCCGCGTGGTTCGTCCGCGACCAGTAGCTGTCGAAGAACGCCATCATGCCGAGCACCTCGAGTTCGATGCCGGGCACGCCGTCCCGCTGCGCCTCCGCCAGCGCCTCGTCCAGGAGAGCGCCGACATCCTCGTGCATGCCATGCCACAGGTGGGTGCTCGCCTGCGCCAGCAGCACGGCTGCCCGCAAGCCCGGCACCGGGGGTACTGGGGTGCCACTGCAACGACCGAGCAGGCGATAGGCGGCGGCATCGACGGCGCCGGCATCGGACGCCTTCTGCCCGAGGATCAGTTCGACCAGGTCGGAGGTGACAAGCAGGTCCGGATCGGCCAGGATTTCATCCGACTTCGGGGACGGAACGTGGGCTAGTGCCCGCGCCGCCGTGTCGGCGTCGGCGAACACCGCCTCGATCGCGGAGCTGACGATGGCGAACTCGGCGGCCCGGAGGGCATTGCCTCCCGCGGGCCTGCGCAGCGGCAGCAGATCCCGCAAGCCGAGACCCGACAGGTCCTGCCGGTTCACGAACGCGTGCGCGAACCCGCCCCGGGCCATGAGCTTGACGACGTGATGCCGGTTGCCTGCCCGCACGGCCCAGTAGACGGCGTTACCGAGATCGCCACTGGTCTCGTACCAGGCCACCGCGCGCTCCTGCAGGCCGCGCATGGCCTGGCGCCTTTGGCGTCGCAGCAGGTAGCGGAGGATCTCCGCGAACAGCTGGTGGTAGCGGAAGCGCTCCTGGGCGCTATCAAGCGGTATGACGAACGAGTTCTCCCGCGCGAGGCTGGCCAGCATGTCGCCGCACCCGGTCATGCCGGTGACCGCATCGGCCAGCGGTCCCGTCACCTCCTCCAGGAAGCTGGTCTCGATCAGCAGCCTGCGCTGCGGTTCGGGCTGGCGGAAGAGGACCTCGTTGGTCAGGTACTCGCCGATGCTGCCCGGATCCAGCGCTAGCTCGGAGACGAAGTCGGCGGGATACCCGGTGCCGGCCATTCGCATGGCGGACAGCCGCACGCCGGCCACCCATCCCTCGGTCCGCGCCACGAACAGGTCGAAGTCTCGCGACGGCAGGGTGACGCCATGGATCGCGAGCACCTCGGTGATCTCGGCCGGGGTCATCGCCAGGTCGCACGCGCGCAACTCGTGCATCTGCCCTGCCAGCCGGTACCGGTGCAGCGGCAGCACGGGATCGCTGCGGGCGGCCAGGATCAGGCGCAGCCCCGGCTGCCAGCCGCGTATCAGGCTGTCCAGGCCCTCCAGGACGTCGGAATGGGTGAGCACGTGCGCGTCATCCACGATCACGACGAGCCGGCCCGGCCCGGGCATCCGGTTGAACAGGGCCTGGACCAGATCAGCTCCCGCTCCCCGCGCAGTCGCGATCGGCGGGCCGCGCTCACCGTCGTGGGCTTCTCGCAGCGCGCGCTCGAGCAGATGCCAGAACCGCCGGGGCTCGGCATCCGCCGACGTCGGGGTGAGCCAGGCGATCCGGGCGGCGCTGCGCCGGACCCAGTCGGTGAGCAGCACGGTCTTGCCTGCCCCCGGTCCGGCGGACAGCAAGGTAAGCGGCAGATCCGTGGCGGTGTCGAGCTCAGCAAGCAGGCGGCTCCTGGAAATATGCCGCGGCGGTAGCTGCGGCACCATCACACGAGAGTCACGCACTGCGTTTTGCATACTGGGCCTCTCCCCCGCCCCAGAAAAACGCGCCACGTCGCGCCTGCAACTGTCGTTGCAATAACACTGAATCTGCCCTGCCGGAGATAGAAGTATTCGCCGCTATCACAAAGTGAGACCGAGGACCTGTCGCGGTGACCGCCCGGGATCAACGGGGGAGCATGACTCGCCGTTACGGCTCCTGACGCCTACGCTGCTCCGGCGCGGGCGCGGTCCACCGGGACAATGCGGACCCCGAGGGGCAGCAGGGTTATCGGGATGATCTTGAAGCTGGCCAGGCCGAGCGGGATTCCGATGATCGTCAGGCAGAGCGAGACGCCCGCGACCAGATGCCCGATCGCCAGCCACCAGCCGAACAGGATGATCCAGAGCACGTTCCCGATGATCGACGCCACTCCCGCGTGCGGATTCTGCTCGATCGTCCGGCCGAACGGCCACAGCACGTAGCCGGCGATACGGAAGGCCGCGATCCCGAACGGGATCGTGATGATCAGCACGAAGCACACCAGCCCGGCCAGGACGTAGCAGATGGACATCCACACGCCGCACAACACCAGCCAGATCACGTTCAGGATTGCCCTGACCACGGTCCCTCCCAGTTCCAGTGGGCCGGTAACCCATTGCAACACCGGCCGGCCCGGGCGGCCTCACTCCTGCAGGGTGATGACGGGCCCGCGCGGGTGCGCGATGGTGCTGGCAATCCGGTTCGAGACAGGAGTACCCATGGAATCTGGCGACTACGACCCGCCGCTGGCACCGGGTCTGCTCGCAGCGCAATCGTGGCAAGCGACGGTAATCCTCGGCGCCGTGACGCTGATCCTCGGGCTCATCGTGAGCTTCCACCCGGGCGGATCGCTGAACGTCGTCGCCGTCCTGCTCGGCATCCTCATGATCTGTTCCGGGATCTTCCATCTCGTCCGGATATTCGGCCGCGGGGAAGCGCACCGGGTATGGCTCGGCATCAGCGGCCTGCTGATGATCGTCATCGGCGTCGTCCTGATCCGCCACCTGCATCTGACCCTCGCGCTCATCGGCCTGTACGTGGGCATCACCTGGGTCGTGCAGGGCGTGACCGCGCTGATCGCGGGCGTCGCGGGCGCTGGCCAGGAAGGCCGGGGCTGGTGGATCGCCTTCGGGGCGCTGAGCCTGATCGCCGGGATCGTCGTGACGGTCACCCCGGTCACCTCGGTCACCGTCCTGGCCGTCCTGCTCGGCATCTGGTTCATCGTCATCGGCTTCTTCGAGATCATCGCCGGGATCATGCTCCGGCGCGCGGTGGGCACCACGGCACATCCGGTCCGGCCGGAAGGGCTATCCGGCACCGTGGCCTAGTTAGCTACCCTGGTCCAGCTGCCGGTCGAGGTTGACCGCGGCGCTGATCAGCGACAGGTGGCTGAACGCCTGCGGGAAGTTGCCGAGTTGCTCGCCGGTGCTGCCGATCTCCTCGGAGTACAGGCCGAGGTGGTTGGCGTAGGTGTGCATCTTCTCGAACGTCAGCCGGGCGTCGTCGAGCCGCCCGGCCCGGGCCAGGGCCTCGACGTACCAGAACGTGCACAGCGAGAAGGTTCCCTCGTCGCCCGCCAGGCCGTCGGGTGAGGCGCTCGGATTGTAGCGGTAGACCAGGCTGTCGGAGACGAGCTCGCGGTCCATCGCCGCCAGCGTGGACAGCCACATCGGGTCGCGCGGAGCGATGAAGCCCTGCAGCGGCATCATCAGCAGCGACGAATCGAGCACCTCGGTGTCGTAGTGCTGGGTGAACGCGCCGACCTTGGGGTTCCAGCCGCGCTCCATGATCTGGCGGTAGATGGCGTCGCGCTGGGTAACCCACCGGGCGATGTCGGCCGGGCGGCCGCGGCTTTGCGCCAGCCGGATCGCGCGGTCCAGCGCGACCCAGGCCTGGAACCGGCCGTAGGTGAAGTTCTTCCGGCCGCCGCGGGTCTCCCAGATGCCCTCGTCGGGCTGGTCCCAGTGCTCGCACAGCCAGTCGATGATGTCCGACACCGCCGTCCAGCCCGCGTGGGCGATCTGCAGGCCAGAGCTGTCGGCGAGGGAGAAAGCGCCGGCGGCCTCACCGTAGATGTCGAGCTGCAGCTGGTCGGCCGCGCCATTGCCGATCCGCACCGGTCGCGACCCGCGCCAGCCCTCGAAGTGATCCAGCGTCTCCTCGACGAGATCCGAGCTGCCGTCCACCCGGTACATGATCTTCAGCGGGCCGGACCCGCTACCGGCCTGCTCCTGCGCCCGGTCCCTGAGCCAGACGCCGAACGCGGCGGCCTCCTCCACGTAGCCCAGGCCCAGCAGGGCGTGGATGGAGAAGGAACCGTCCCTGATCCAGGTGTAGCGGTAGTCCCAGTTGCGCTCCCCGCCTTCCTGCTCGGGCAGCCCGGTGGTCGGCGCCGCGACCGGGGCCCCGGTCGGCGCGTAGGTCATCAACTTCAGGGTGATGGCCGAACGACCGACCATCTCGCGCCAGCGGCCGCGGTAGCTCGACCGGCCCAGCCAGCCGCGCCAGAACCGTGCCGTGTCATCCTCGAGCCGCTGTGCCTCGTCGGGGGGCACGAGCCGGGGCGTGCCGCCCATCGACTCCAGGACCACTCCCCCGGACTCGCCTTCCCGCAGGGTCCGGGTCCACCGCACCCCGTCACCGTCGCGCTGCAGCGTGACCCCCGCCTGGAGCAGGGTGGATCCCTCCGGCGCGATGGCATGCGCCGTCAGCTCCAGGTCCTCGGACCGGAACACCCCGCCATGCTCGAAGGCCTCCAGCTCGTGCCGCTTACGGCCGTAATCGAAACGCGGCTGGATCTCGATCGCGAACCGCATGACCCCGCGGACCACCCGGATGTTGCGTACCAGCCGGTGCCGGTTCGTCGCCGGGCCCTCGATGACCGGCATGAAGTCGTGCACCTCGCCCACCCCGTCCGGGGTCATGAACCGGGTGATCAGGACCGCGGTGTCGGGCAGGTACAACTGCCGGGCGACATAGTCGTCGCGGTCCGGCGCGATCCGGTAGAACCCGCCGCGCTCGGCGTCCAGCAACGACGCGAACACGCTGGGCGAATCGAACCGGGGACAGCAGAACCAGTCGAGAACGCCGTCCGCCGTCACCAGCGCCGCCGTCTGCAGGTCACCGATCAGCCCATGGTCAGCGATATTCGGATAACGCGCCACCGCGTCCTCCTCCGGTTCGGCGAGAATCCAATTCACCATCGCGATCCGGGCCTCCGGGAAACATCACCCGGCACGGATGATCCCCGGCTTACCACAGCGGTAACAGGCTGCACACAAAGGACGGGTCCCGTGAGCAATGGCGAACTCGCCCGGCTGAAGTGAACTCAGGCTCGGGCCGCGATGGCAACCAGATCCGGCCCGCACCGTGCTGCGGACCGGATTTGTCACGGGTGGCCTCCGCCGGCCGACTGATCCTTCTCGTGCAGCCGCCGGACCTCGATGACCTCCACGCCGAACGCCTCGAGGCGGGCCAGAAGCCCGTTCAGGGCGGCCTGGTCCTGAAGCGTGCCGTGCACGACGGTCTCGACCGGTTCGACCGAGGCGGTGAGCCGGTCGAAGTCCAGCAGGGCCTCCGGCGGAAGGACGCCGGTCACCCGGATTTCGTAATAGGACGATGGCACGGCGGCGGCCCCTAGCAACTCGGAATCATAGGCCCAGGTTCCTACGGTCGCGCCGACGGCCCGGGTGCGCCCCACTCATGGCGGGTGAGTTCCGGCGGGCTGAGCCTTCGAGTTTTCATCCGTCGCGGGTGGGCCGCCGCCGGGCGCGCCTTGATGGACTACTGGTGACCCAGCGACAAAGGAGAGAACTATGTCTGACCTGATCGCGATCGGCTACCCCGACGAGACCACAGCGGACGACGCCGCCGCCGAGGCCCGGCGGCTGGCCCAGGACCTGATCATCCAGCCCGACGCGATCGCGGTGATCGTACGCGACAAGGAGGGCAAGTACCACACGCACACCAGCCACCACATGGTCGGCGGCGGGGCCACCTGGGGCATGTTCTGGGGCCTGCTGTTCGGCCTGTTGTTCTTCATCCCGGTGCTGGGCATGGCCGTCGGCGCCGGCATGGGCGCGCTCATGGGCAAGGTCACCAAGTCCGGCGTGGACAAGGCGTTCCAGGACCAGGTCCGCGGCCTGCTGCAGCCAGGCACCTCGGCGCTGTTCCTCATGGTGGAGAAGGTCACCCCGGACAAGGCCATCGAGGCGATGAGCAAGTACGGGGGCACCGTGCTCAAGACCTCGCTGTCCAAGGAAGGCGAGGCGGATCTCCAGGACGCGCTGCACGGCGGCGGTACCAGCTGAGCACGGACGGGGCAGTCGAGGCCGTACCGGACCGCCAGCAGTGGCGATCCGGTACGGCCTGCTGTGATGCCGGGCTACCTGAGGATGTTGACGGCCCTGGAGACGACGAGGATCGCGACTAGCAGCGAGATCGCCTCCTCCGCCATCATCATCAGCTTGGCCCAGGGCTTGATGGCCGAGACATCCGTCGGGCTGAACGCCGTCGCGGTGGTGAACGAGAGATGGAGGTAGTCGATGAATTTCGGGTACCAGCCGGGGCTTATGTACTGAGCGTGGGACATCTCGGGAAAGACGAAGGCGGGCTGGCGGTCCGAGCCGCGCGCCCGGGCGGCCGCGCCGCCGCGGTCGAGATCCCAGTACCACAGGCCAAAGGCGATGACGTTGCTGAGCCAGATGGCACCGCCGCTGGCAAGCAGGACATTGGCATTGGTGCTGAACTCGGCCGCGCCGATGATCCCGGCCACCAGGCGCACGGCGGCGGCGGCGTTCACGGCGGTGATCAGGCCGATCAGCGTGGCCGTCAAGGCCCGGAGCCAGGCGGAGTCGCGGTCGATCCGGCCAGGATCGCCGATCACCAGTATGGCCAGGAGCACGACAACGACCACGATGAAGGCCCAGCGGGCGTCGCCGCTCCTGAGCTGGGATGGCAGGGCGGCACGGAGGCCTCCGGCGGCGAGCACGGCCAGGGCCATCGGCCAGCGGCTCTCGCCGGCCCGGGGCGGCCGGCGGGAGTTCCGATCGGACGGCGCGAGCGCGGTCACGTCAGCTGACCAGTAGATAAATGCTCTTGCCCGCCAGCCAGAACCCCAGCAGCAGGCAGATGGCGATGATCACCTGGTCCTGGTGGGAGTCCAGCCAGGCGCGCATGCGGTCCAGCCGGATTCCGGCCCGGGCGGGCGCGAACGTGGCGTACAGCTCCAGGCACAGGAAGCTGGAGGTGGCCAGCAGGCAGAACAGGACCAGGGCCAGGTAACTGCCCGCGGTGGCGAGCTTAGCCTGGACGACGGTCGAGGCACCGGCCGCGACCAGCGTCCAGGGCTGCAGGAACGCGGCCAGGCCGACCACCCCCCAGAGCGAGATCCGGTCGAGGCGCGCCGTCCAGGCCGGCGGCTTGCGAGGGCGGCCCATCCGGCGCCGCTGCCGTACCGCGATGAGGATCAGCACCAGGCCGAGAGCCGCCTTGACGGCAAGGGCGGCGGTCGTCGGCACGGTCTGCGGCCTGGGCGGGTCGTTCCCGGTGGCCAGGATAACCGTCGCGATCACCGCGACCAGGCAGGCCAGCCAGCCGAGGATGAACGCCAGGCCCTTCCAGAGGCCCTTCCTGGCTGTGAGCACCAAGATGAAGGCCGTCAGCGGGAACGGCTCGAGGGTGATGCCCAGCCCGATGAGCAGCAGGTCAAGGACCACGCCTCCTCCGCTCCATTTCTCCTATAGCCGTGGCATCTTTGGTGGCGCAGCGGTCACAGGCCGTGCTCGGCGGTTATCCGCCCGGACTTCGCCGCGTCGACCAGGGCCTGATAGTCACGCTCGTTCTGATCGGCGTAGGCGGCGGCGAATCTGGCGATGGCGCGGTCGAAGACGTCCGAGCCACCCAGGTAGGAAGCGATGGCGATGCGGTCACCGGAACGGGCGTGCGCCCGGGCCAGCGTCCAGCCGCACAACTCGCCGTACATCTGCAAACCTTCCGGGCGCAGGGTCTCGATGTCGATGGAGAACTTCCAGTCCCGGAGCTGCCGGATGTAGAAGTCCCTGGCCTGTCCGTCGGCACCCGCCTCGACATGCTGCCAGCCCAGGAAGATGTCGCTGGACGCCTGCATCAGCCGCTGACCGGCCACCACCCGCTGGCCCTGGTTGGCATACCTGCTGGCGCCGACGAACCGGCAGAGAACTGACTCTTCCGCCTCCTTGACCTGCAAGAACAGCGGATCAGCCTCGTCGCGCCCGAGCATCAAGACGATCCAGCAGCGCGTTCCGACACTGCCGACCCCGACTACCTTGCGGGCCATGTCGCAGTACTCGTATTGGTGGAGCAGGTAGCGGCGATCGGTCTCCAGCGTGCGCTGGTACTTGGCGATCAGGCCCTTCAGTTCCGCGACGAAGACATCCCGGTCGATATCCGCCGGAATCATCTCGTCCACCGGAACCAGGAGTGGCGGGTCGGAGATGATCCGCGGGCGGCCATCCACCGTCCGGGTCAGCTTGGCCAGTTCCTGCATGCTGTCCCTGGTCCTCGCCTTGGCCAGGCCCTTGTCCATCATCTTGCGCTGGCGCGCCCGGAGCTGGGTGTCGAACTGCGCCCGCAGCTCGGTGACGTCGGCGCGCGCGTACCAGACGTCCAGGTTGGTCATGCTGGCGAACTCGCGCATGGCCTGCCGGTAGCGGGAGACGGCGGCCAGGACGGCCTCGCGACGCGACTTGGCCGGGAACTGGTTGTCACGACCGGCGACTTCCAGGCTGGCCGCCAGCCGCTTGACATCCCATTCCCACGGGCCGGGCAGGGTCTCGTCGAAGTCGTTGACGTCGAACATCAGGCGACGTTCGGCCGAGCCGAACAGGCCGAAGTTGGACAGGTGCGCGTCGCCGCAGGCCTGCACGGCCAGCCTCGATACCGGGGTAATGGCCAGATCACTGGCCATCGGCAGGGCGGCGCCGCGGTAGTAGGTGAAGGGGGACACCATCATCCGGCCCCACCGCACGGGCACGAGCTCGGGAACGCGGGCCGTGGCCTGCTGTTCCAGCAGGGCGATCGGGTCCGGCCGGTCCGCCGGCGGGTCGAACACCGCGTGGCTGTCGCGTGGCACCTGGGCCCGTGCCGCCTTGCCCCTAGCCGCGCGTTCGGCGGAGGTAAGCCGCCCCACCTCGGTGTCGAGCTGGTACCGGCCCACGGCTCGCGCGGGCGCCTCCGCTGTCAGTCCGGGCATCATCGGCCCCTCTCCGGCTATGCACCCGACAATGCCGCGCCGGGCCGATGACCGCCTCACCCGGCGCGGATGAGGCGATCAAGCCCTCGGTCAGGCTTATCCTCCGATCGTCCGGTTCCGCCGAGCCGCTCATGCCAGCGAAGGGCATCCCGCAGTGACGATCGAGGGGAATGCACCCGAGCCGCCGCCAGCGGCGTCGTCAGCCGATGACGCTTCCGGTCCGTCCGGGGACGGGGCACGCCGGCCGCGGCACCGCATCACGCGGGCGCAGATCGTGCGGTTCATCCAGGCCGTCAGGGACAGTGACCAGGCGACCGTCAACGAGATGGTCCTGCGGCTGAGCCGCGCCCGGCCATGGCTTGCTCCCCTGGCCTTCGCCGTCGGCGCCTTCGCGATGCTGTTCGACGGGGTGAAATTGCTGTTCACCAACTGGCGGCTCACCCTGATCCAGGTACTGCCCGCGATGTGGATCTGGGCCGCCATGTTCGACCTGAAGGCTCACGCGCTGCACGACAAGGCGTTTCACGTAATGATCGGGCCGGCCATCGTGATCCCGCTCGTCCTCGGCATCGCCGTCATCACCGCGGCGGGCTTCTACCTCAACGCCGTGTTCGCGTTCGCGATCGTCCAGCCGGGCCGGCCGCAGATCCGGCCTGCCTTCACCCAGGCCCATCAGCACCTGCTCGTGGTCCTCGGGTCCGGCGCGGTCGTCGGCGTCCTGCTCGGCCTGGCGACGATAGTCGTGACGCGGTGGGGGAAATTCTGGTTCGCGGTTGCCCTCAGCATCGTCGTCGGCATCATGATGGTCTGCTACGTGGCCATCCCATCCCGGCTCATCGGGATGAAGACCACCTTCTCCAAGCGTGACAAGCTAGCGGCCAGCGTGGTGGGCGGGGCGATCGGCGCGGTGGTCTGCACGCCTCCGTATGCCCTTGGCCGGGTCGGGCTGATCATGCTCGGCTCGAGCACGCACGTCATCTTCGTCCTCGGCGTCATCTTCTTCGCCGTGGGCCTGACGTTGCAGGCAGGCGCGACGGGCGCGGTCAAGACGGTCAAGATGAGCGCCAAGCTCGTGTCGGGCCGTCAGCTGCCCGACGAGTGATGGTCAGCGGGGACGGCGCCGGCCCGAAAGTCCTCCCTGGCGGATGAGGCCGGGGGCGGCACGGTCAGCCCATCATCGGTGGTACACCTGCCCAGTTTGACCATGCGGAAGGACCCGGTATGCGGTGCACGATCAAGGGTTTGTCGCTTCCGGCGGCCATGCTCGTCGCCGGATGCCTGGTGGCGGGGTGCACAAGCGGCGTGCAGAGCGCGATCGGCAGCGCGACCAGCCGGGCAGCGTCGGCGGTGAGCTCGGCGACCGCGGGCGCGACCGGCACGCCGACGCCCACCGAGACGCCGACGCCCACCGAGACGCCGACCACCCCGACCGCGGAGCCATCGACCCAGACCGTGACCGCCACGGAAACCGCGACCGCCACGCCGACCGAGAGCATCACCTCCCCAGCGCCGGCCATATCGCCGAGCGCTGCCGCCTCGGGAAGCAGCTCAGGCACCAGCCTGCTCTGGCTGTGGATCCTGCTCGGCGTGCTGATCCTGGCCGGCTTGATCACGTGGATCGCCACGTCGGGTCGGCGCCGCAAGGCGGCCGCAGCCAGCTGGCGGTCGAGGCTCATCGACGCGTACGCCAAGGGCTCGGCCCTGCACGACGCGATGAGCGTGGCGGAGGTGCAAGGTGACCTGGGAGGCGGCGACGCCCGCGCGCGGTGGTACGACATCCAGCGCCGGGCGGACGACCTCGCCCAGACCCTCTACACGCTGCGCGAGGCGGCCCCGGATCCCGAGGACCAGGCCGCGATCGCGGACGTGCTCGCCTCGCTGCAGGGCGTCCGCGAGGCGATGGATGCCGAACGCGCCGCCGGCGGTGCCAGACCAGAGCTGGCTGAGGTTGTCCGCCGCCGGCTGTATGCCTTCGAGTCGTCCCTGCGCGCGCTCCGCGCCGGTGATGAGCAAAATCCTTAAGGAGACGCGACCATGTCAGGAACGGGCTGGGCCATCACGCTGTCCATTCTCTACCTCGTGCTCATCTTCACCCTCGCCCTTCTCAGCTTCCGCAAGGGACACTGGGTCCTGGGCCTGATCGGCTTCGTGTTCCCGGTCTTGTGGCTCATCGGCGCCATCCTGCCCGCGCGCCGCTACCGCTGAAGGGCACGCGGGGGGATTCACTCTCCGAGTGGGCTCTCCTCGTCCTCGGGTAGCCCGAGCATCAGGATCTTTTCATCCCCGGCGCGGTATCTCTGGGCATCGAACAGCATGACGTGGCCGCACGTGCCGCATTCGACCCGCACGGCGAAGGTCAGGTCAGTGCCGGGTTCGGCAGGAAACCTGCCATCGGCCAGGAACACCGGGAAGGGGCTCATCTCGAGCGACTCGAGAGAGCCGCACACAGGACAAGCCCTCAGACCGAGCCGCTGAAGGGTATCGGAGACTTCGGCCATGAAAGCCTGGCGCCAGCGCATCCCGCGCCGCTACCCCCGGACAGGCCAGGTAACCATGATCCGCGCAATCGGCCGCCAGCTGGCCGGAAGACGTGGGTTAGAGGGCGTCCAGGCCGAGTTCCCTCGTGCGGACGACAGCCTCGCTGCGCGAGGAGACGCCAAGTTTCCGGTAGGCGGAGTACGCCTGCGTCTTGACCGTGTTCTTGGAGACATACAGCCGCTCGCCGATTTCTGCGTACGACAGGTGCGTGGACAACAGCGGCAGAAGGCGCAGCTCAGCAGCTGTGAGCGACGAGGCGCCTATGGCGTGCGAGGTGCCGGTGGCGAGACCGGCTTGCAACTGGCCCGCCAGCTCAGCCAGGACGCCGAGGTCGGGTCGTTGCCGGAGGATGTCGTCGGCCTGAGCAAGAACCGCCGCGGCACCCCCGGGGTCGGCGAGCGTGATGTAGGCACGGGTCATCTCGAGCAGGGCCTGGACCGACACCACGGGCAGGGCATAGGTCAGCAGGGGCCTGAGCCGGGACGCCCGCCCGAGGTAGAAGCGCGCCCGGGAGACGTCTCCCGAGTGCGCGGCGGCACGGCTCGCCCAGGCGTAGGCCAGAGCGCTGGTCCAGTAGTCACCGAAGTGCCCGTCCTCCACGATCGCGGCTGCTTGCCCGGCGAGCGTGGTGACCTCGGCCCAGTCATTGCGTTCGGCGGCCACGCCGCACTGCTCGGCGAGGATCAGGCCGGCCAGCGGCAAGCTGCCGGAGTGAGTGGCGAGGTTGAGCGCGCGGGCGAGAATGGGTCCGGCTCGGGCCGGGTCACCTTCCAGCAGGAAGGAAATACCCTCCGTGTACAGCATTGTCGCCCGGTAAGGGCTGGCCGGACTCAGCCCCTCCCAGGCGAGCTGCGCGTCGCGGCGCATCTCGCCGATGCCCTTGCGGCACAAGATCGCGCGCAGGTAGGCGAGCGTGGCCTCTATCGTGCTGCCGTCTGGAAGAATCCCGGTGGAGGACGCACGTTCCGCGGCGGCCGCCCAGCGCTCGGCCTCGCCGGGCTGGCCGAGGAGCGCGAAGATCAATGAGCCGTGCACCGCGATCGCCCCGTAGTGCTCGGCTGACGTGACATCCCGGATCCACTCCATCCAGCGCAGCACCGTCTCGACACGGCCGCTGGCCCAGACAGGCTGCTGGAGTTCGAGGATCAGCCGGACCACCCGGTCGTAGTCTCCGGCTGCCTGGGCATGGCCGATCGCTTGCTCGGACATGGAGTTCGCCTCGTACCAGGCCGCCGCCCGGAAGTGGAGATCGGCGACCAGACCGGGCTCCTGGCGCCGGAGTTCGGACCGCAGGAGGTCCCGGAGCAGGCGATGGTAGCGGTACCACTCACGGCGGCGGTCGAGCGGGAGTACCAGCAGGTTCCTGGCTTCCATCTGCTCGAGGACGGATCCGGACTCCTTCTTCTCCAAGATCGCATCGCACAGAGATCCGCACATCCGTTCCAGGACCGATGTGCGGGTGAGGAACGACGCTTCCTCGGCCGAGATCCCGGCGAGCAGCTCCGAGCGCAGGTAGTCGCCCATGAAGACGTCGTCGCCGGTGAACGTGAAGCCCGCGTCGCTCTGCCGGGTGCCGGACTTGATGGCGAGTGCGGCGATATAGAGCCCTGCTGGCCATCCTTCGGTCCGCTGCAGGAGATCGCGCAGGCTGGCCTCGTCGGCCTCGACCCCTGCTCCCTTCAGCAATGAGCGCGCTTCGGGCGGCCCCATCGCCAGGTCGTCCGCGGTGACCTTGAGTATCCCGCCCTGAACGCGCAGCCGCGCCGTTGGCAGCGGCACGACGGTGCGCGAAGCCAGCGCAAACTGCCAGCCCGGCGGCATGCGCAGGGCGAACTCGGCGATCGTGTTCAGGCACTGCCTATTGGTGACCGCCTCGGCGTGGTCGACCAGCAGGGTCACGGGCGGCGGTACCGGGGCGACGGCGGCCACGAACCTGGGCACCACGGTGATATCGGCGCCCGAGGAGGCCAGCGCCGAGAATATCGCCGGGTCGACGGGCCCGATCCGGCTCAGCGCCACCGCAAGCGCACTCAGTAGCACGACGGGATCGTTGTCTGCGTCGTCGCAGGACAGCCAGGCCACCCGCGACTCGGTCCGCTGGGCCCATTGCGCCAGCAGCGTCGTCTTGCCGTAGCCTGGCGGGGCCACCAGGGTGATGACCGGCACCCTGGTAGCGGCCAGCCGCCCGAGCAGGGCGGTCCGGACGACGATTCCCGGCCGGACCCCGGGCGGGTGAAATTTCGACTCACGCAGCTCGAAGGCGAGCCCCGGAGCGGTTCCGCGATCCCCGTCCCACGGCACGGGAAACGCGTCGGTGACCTCCGGATTCACCCTACCGAACGTACTCCCCGATCAATGCGGTATCAACGCGACACAGCCGACATGGCTGTCTGGGTTGGGCTGGCCGCACGCGGCGGCCATGGCTCAGGTGGCGAACAGCTTCGCCTTGGCGGCGGAGAATTCGTCGTCGGTCAGGACGCCTTGCTGGTGCAGCGCCGCCAGCTGGTTGAGCTGGTCGAGCATGGCCGACGACTGGGACGCGGCCGCAGGCGGAGGGGGCGCCTCCTGCTGCTGCGGCGGCGCCTCCTGCTGCGGCGGCGGCTGCTGGTAGGCCTGCTGCTGTTCCAGATCGCTAATGCGCTGATCCTGATCCGCCTGGTACTGGGCCTGCTCATCCTGGCGCCTGGCCATATGCTTGCCGGCCATGTACGCGCCACCGCCTACCGCGGCGGCACGGAGCAGCGGGCGTCGCCGAACGAACATCTCGGTTTCTCCTCGTCGTATCGGGGCTACATGCCGTCGGGCAGGGTCAGGCCGAGCGCCACCATGATCTCGGGTGCGGCGGCCACGATCCTGGGTCCGCCGACCTGCGGCGCGACGGCGACCAGCACGCCGAGGATGTCCTCCGGGGTGGCCCCTTCGGCGAGCGCGTTGGCCACCTGCCAGACGTATGAGGCCGGGGGCGCGTCCATCGCTATCAGCGCGGCGATCTTGACCAGGGCGAAGCTGCGCGCGTCGAGGCCGCTTCTGACCTGGAACTGGGCCCGCGCTTCGAGTCCGGCGCCCAGAAGGTCAGGGTCGCCCTGGGCCAGGGCGCCAAACAGCTGTCGTGTGTCGTCGCTGACTTCCACCTGGGCTGGCGTGGTCATGGTCAGAATCCTTTCGGTAGCAACACGGACGGGCGGGGGGCACCGCACCGCTAAGTCGAACGATGGCGGTGGCGCCGGGGTCAGCGCGTCACCCGCCAGGGATGAGGCGAGGCTAAGCCTGAGCCGCAATCCCGGGTTCCGCGGGAGGCCGGCCGATCAGCTCGATCAAGCCGAGGACGAGCAGCAGGAGGATGACAAGCACGATGACGACAAGCAAGGTGGGGTGGCCCCAGAAGACGAATATCAGGGCGAAAAGGGCTACCGCTCCGATGCGCAGGCCCCTGCGGTGCGCGTACGTCCACTCGCCGACCGGACCGGTTGACACGCCCCGGCGCTCGCCGAAGTTGCGGATCCAGCCCAGCCACGACTTCAGGGCCGAACGGGTCTGGATCGCCGCGCGCGAGGGTCCGGTGATGAACGCCCCGATGGCGACGACCAGCCCGACCGCCAGCACGACCCGCAGCCCCACCTTGATGAAGTACACCATGGCGTCGAACGCGGCGGCGGCGGCGTCGCCCGGCAGCACGCTGGGCGGCACGCTGTTGAGGTAGATGCTCCGGGCGATCAGCAGGCCGATGGCCAGGACCAGCATGGACGCGGCCAGACCGAGGGCCGCTCCGATCAGGGCGAGCCGGCGCTTCCGCGCGACCCACACCCCGGCGGCGAGCAAGGCCAGCGCCAGGATCGGCAGCACGATCTTCAGGGTCTTGATCAGCCGGTAGCCGGCCTGAGCCTTGCTCAGGTCGTTCGCCTGGAACAGCGCCACGGTCGGGCTGATCGGCGGGATGTTGCTGGCCAGCGAGAACCCGTGGTCGATCAGGTCCTGCTTGACCACGGTGATGAACGGGCCGAGGTTGAGCACGATCTGGCCGTTCTGCGTGCTGACAGCGCCGTTGCCCTCCCCGGAGAGCACCTTGACCACCGCCTGGTGCGCCACGGTGTTGACCTGGACCCAGAGCTTGGCAACCCGCGGGCCGGAGATGATCCGCTGCACGGTGCTGTGGATGAAGCCGGTCACCGCGCTGGCGATCTGCGGGCCGAACGTCTTGAGCAGCGAGCTGATCCGGGGCAGCCCCTTGTCGTTGAGCTGGGCCGAGGCCTGATCGATGGTCCCGGTCAGGTTGAGCTGGCTGGTTATCTGCTTCGTGATCTTGTCGGTCAGGACGGCCTGGATGGCCGGGTCGTGGATCAGCGGCTCCACCGTCGCCACCCACCGGCCGGTGTCCTGTACCTCGGTGCCGGCCCAGACGCCGAGCACGGCGACCGGGCCGAGTATGCAGCCCAGGACGATGAGCACGATGGAGACGGGGGTTCGCCAGCTGAAGCGCCGCTTGCGCGTCGCGCCGCCGTCCGGGCCGCGCGGCTTGGCTGTCTCGGCCCGCAGGCGCTCAAGCTCGGCTCGTTCGTCCTGGCTGAGCTTCTCGCCCTCGGTCGCCGGGCCGGGCTCACCACCGATGGCAGACACGGTCACCTCCGGTACATGACGGGGTTCACGACATCCGGCTGAGCAGGTGCTCGCCGACCCGGATGGCGTTGGCCATGGCAGTGAGAGCCGGGTTCACTGCGCCGATGCTGGGGAAGAAGCTGGTATCCACGACGTAGAGGTTGTCCAGTTCGTGGGCCTTGCAGTTGACGTCGAGCACCGACGTGGCCGGATCATTGCCGAACCGGCAGGTCCCGGCCTGGTGGGCGACGCCGGCGATCGGGATGCTCATGTTCATGTAGAAGTTCTTGTCGAGCACGTGGTGCTGGGCCATGCCGACGTGGTTGAGGATCTTCCTGAGCTCGTGGTAGAGCCCGGCGGCCTCGGTGGCGTTGGTCGGAGCGTAGGCGAGGTGAACGCTCCCGTCACCGTCCACGGTCACCCGGTTGCCGGGCTTGGGCACGTCCTCGGTGGTCAGCCAGAAGTCGACGGCGTGCCGGGCCACGTCCGCCAGGCTCCAGTGCGGCGCCAGCACGGTGAGCTTGGGCTCCTCGCCCTTCATCGCCTCCGCGTTCGACTTTCCGCACATCTGGATGTTCCCGAGCGGCCACTGGCGGCCGTTGCCGGCGAAGTAGAAGTCGTTCAGGCCGAGTGTCTTCTCGAAGACCGTGTCGTTGCGTTCCTTGCCCAGGGCGACCACGGCCTTGCTGTTGTGATACATGTAATTGCGGCCGACCTGGCCCGAGCCGTTGGCCAGGCCATCCGGGTGCCCGCCGGACGCCGACCGGAGCAAGATCGCGGCACTGTTGGCGGCCCCGGCCGCGATCGCCACGATGTCGGCCGCGTAGATCTCCTCGCGGCCGGCCCGGCTGACCACCACGGACGTGACGGACCGCCCGCCCGGGTCCGTGTCCAGCCGCTTGACCTCGGCATTGACCAGCAGGGTCACGTTCGGCTGGTCCAGGATCGGGCGCACGGCCATGACATCGGCATCGGACTTGGCGTGCACCAGGCACGGATAGCCGTCGCACCAGGTGCAGCGGATGCACTGGCTGGCCGCCCGGTTCGCCTCGTCGAGCAGGATTCCGCAGGGCGCGTGGAACGGGTGGTAGCCCGCCGCGGCCAGCGCGTCGGACATCTCCTGGATCCGCGGCTCATGCGACACCGGCGGCCACGGATACTGCCTCGAGCAGTGGCCCTCGGTGGGATCCTCGCCGTGGACTCCGTGGACCTGGTACAGCCACTCGGCCCTGGTGTACCACGGCTCGAACTCGTCATAGCTCAGCGGCCAGGCGGGTGAGACGCCGTCGGCGTGCTTCAGCTCGCCGAAATCCCCGGGCCGCAGCCGGTACAGCGCGGCGCCGTAGAGCTTCGTGGCGCCGCCGACAAAGTAGTGCACCTGCGGCTGGAACGGCTTCCCGTCAGCGTCGTACCAGGTGTCGGGCGAGATGTACTTGCCGTCCACGAACACGGAGCCGGGATCCCAGTTGTCCATCTCGCGGGGCAGGAAATCGCCCCGTTCGAGCAGCAGGATCCGCTTGCCGGACGGGGCCAGCGTGTGCGCCAGCGTGCCGCCGCCGGCACCGGTGCCCACGATGATCACGTCATAGTGCTCAGTCACGTCCCCATCTTGGAAGCGCCCTGGCCCGCCGGCCTCACCCGCGACGGATGACGGGAGCGACGATGAGACTCGCTCCGGCACGGCCGCATCGGTCGTCATGGGTCTTTCCAGTTCTCGGCGCTCCAGTCCTTCATCCGCTCGGTCAGCGTCCGTTCCCGCCGCCGTCGACCCAGAATCCCGAACAGCACGAACCGCTTGCGGCCGACCTCTTCCACCCAGGACATGTCCCAGCCGCGGGTACGCCGCGCGAACGACTGGAAGAGCGCGTCCAGGCCCGGATCGGAGCTGGCCAGCTCGCGCTCCATCCGCTGGAGGGCACGCAGCGATCGGCGGCGCTTGGTCATGACGGCATGCTCACCCCGCCGCGCCCTGGCCGCCTCCTCCCGCCGGGGTGAGCTGAAGACGGCGCCCGCGGCCGGCCGCGCCGGCCGGCCGCTACCACCCGGCAGGGATGAGGTCCGGGCGGCCGCCGGATCTGATGATCAGTGGCTATGACGAGTACCGATCTCGCCCGGGTGCAGTTCGCGTTCACCTCGATCAACCATTTCTTCTTCGTGCCGGTCACGATCGGGCTGGCCTTCCTGACGGCGTTGCTGCAGACGGCCTGGTACCGCAACGGCCGGACCGAGTACCTGCGGCTGACCAGGTTCTTCGGCACGCTGCTCGTAATCAACATCGCGATCGGCGTGGTCACCGGCATCGTGCAGGAGTTCGAGTTCGGGATGAACTGGGGGGCCTACTCGCGGCTGGTCGGCAACATCTTCGGCGCTCCGCTGGCCATGGAGGGCCTGGGCGCGTTCTTCCTGGAGTCCACGTTCCTCGGGCTGTGGCTGTTCGGGTGGGACAAGCTGCCGCGCCGGGTGCACCTGGCGACGATCTGGGCGGTTTCGATCGGCAGCGCGCTGTCCGCGGCGTTCATCATGGCGGCCAACTCCTGGATGCAGCACCCGGTCGGCTACGTGATGGTCCACGGCAAGCCCCAGCTGAACGACATCTGGGCGCTGTTCACCAACCCGGTTTTCGTGTGGGGATACGCGAAGGTCGTGCTCGTCTCGCTGGTCACCGGCGCCATGATCATGCTGGCCGTGTCCGCGTGGCAGCTGCGACACGGCGGCGAGCGGGAAGTGTTCGCGCGGTCGGCGCGGATCGCGCTGATCGTGCTGGTCCCGGCGATGCTGTTCACGTTGCTTGTGGGCGACGAGCTCGGCGTGATCGAGGGCAAGTACCAGCCGATGAAGATCGCCGCGGCGGAGGCGCAGTGGACCACCTGCCAGCCGTGCTCGTTCTCGCTGTTCCAGATCGGCGGCGGCAACAACGATGAGACCCCGACCCAGATCATCGAGATCCCGCACCTGCTCTCCCTGCTGGCCACCAACCACTGGAATGGCCAGGTCGTCGGGATGAACGAGCTCCAGGCGCAGTACAGCAAGCAATTCGGCCCGGGCAATTACGTGCCGAACGTGTTCATCCAGTACTGGAGCATGCGGGTCATGGCGTATCTGGGGGCCCTGGTCCTGCTGGTATCACTGTGGGGCTTGTGGCTGATCCGACGAAAGAAGCTCGCCACGTCCCGGGTGTTCTTGTGGGTGGCGGTCTGGAGCGCGGTGCTGCCGTTCGCCATGAACACGGCGGGCTGGCTGCTGACCGAGAGCGGCCGGCAGCCGTGGATCGTGCAGGGCATCATGCTCACCAAGAACGGGGTCTCGCCGACGGTCAGCGCTACCTGGCTGTGGATCAGCCTGGTGGGTTTCATCGTGCTGTACGGCACGCTCGGCACCGTGGACCTGATCTTGATGCTGCGGTACTCCCGCAAGGAGCTCGAGCCCGAGCGTACCGACGCCGACCCGAACGCCGCTGTACCCGCCGTCCAATACTGAGGGGTCACGATGAGTCTCGTCCCGTTCTGGTTCATCGTCATCGCCATCTTGTGGACCGGCTTCTTCGTCCTCGAGGGTTTCGACTTCGGGGTCGGCATGCTGCACGACTTCGTCGGGACGGACGAAGCCGAGCGCCGGGCCGCCATCAACACGATCGGGCCGCTGTGGGACGGCAACGAGGTCTGGCTGATCGTAGCCGGGGCCGGGATGTTCGCCGCCTTCCCCGGCTGGTACGCGACCATGTTTTCCGCCCTCTACCTCGCGCTGGTGCTCCTGCTGGCCTCGCTCATCATCCGGGGCGTGGCCTTCGAGTACCGCGGCAAGCGCGATGCGGCGCGCTGGCGCGGCACCTGGGATGTCCTGCTGACCACGGGCAGCCTGCTGGCCCCGCTGCTGATCGGCGTGGCCCTGGGCGACCTGCTGCACGGACTTCCCATCAACGCCAGCCAGGATTTCACGGGGTCGTTCTGGGACCTGCTCCAGCCCTACGCCGTGTTCACCGGGGTGACGTTCGTGCTGATCTGCCTGCAGCACGGCGCGACGTTCCTGTGCCTGAAGACCACCGACGGCATGCGCGAGCGATCCTGGCTGGCCGCCCGCCGGGTGGCGCCCTTCACCACCGCCGCCGTCATCGGCTTCGTCATCTGGACGCACGTCACGGCTAGCACGACGTTCTTCCTCAACGTGATCGAACTGCTCGCCATTCTCGCCGCCATCGCCGCGGCCTGGCTGGTCTACGAGCACCGGGACGGCTTCGCGTTCGCGGCCAGCGCGGTCACCATCGCCGCGTGCGTGCTATCGATCTTCGTCGACCTGTACCCCAACGTGATGGTCTCCAGCACCAACCACACCTACAACCTCACCGTGTCCAACACGGCGTCCGGCGCGTACTCGCTCAAGGCGATGACCGTCGTCGTCATCATCTTCCTGCCGCTGGTGCTCGGCTATCAGGCCTGGACGTACTACGTATTCCGCAAGCGGGTCAGCAGCAGCGATTTCCGGCCGGAGCCGAAGGTATCGCCCGCCGCGGGGGATGCACGCCCGGGCCCGGGTGCGGTCTGATCAGGACGATCCGTCTGGAGGGACGAAATGTCTGACAAAGTTGACGCGCTGGTAATCTTCGGCGCCACCGGTGACCTGGCCAAGCTGGAGACCTTCCCCGCGCTGGTGGGGCTGGTCAGGCGCGGCGTACTCGACGTCCCGGTGGTCGGGGTGGCCAAGAGCGGATGGGGCCTGGAGCAGTTCCGGGATTACGCCACCGCGTCGCTGAAGCTCAACGGGATGGACCCGGCCGACCCGGCCGCGGCCAGGATGATCAGCCTGCTGCGGTACGTGGACGGGGACCTCGGCGACGATGCCACCTACAAGGCCATGTCGGACGCGATCGGCGCGGCCCAGCGGGTGCTGTTCTACCTGGAGGTCCCGCCGGTGTTGTTCGGGCGGATCGCACAGGGCATCGCCACCGCGGGACGGGCCGCGGGCAACCGGGTGATGGTGGAGAAGCCGTTCGGCAACGACCTGAACAGCGCCATTGAGCTAAACAAGCTCATGCACGAGTACTTCCCGGAAGACGCCATCTACCGGGTCGACCACTGGCTGGGCCTGGACCCGGTGGAAAACGTCCTGTTCGTCCGGTTCGCCAACTCGGTCATCGAACCGCTGCTCAACCGGACCTACGTGGAGAGCATCCAGATCACGATGGCCGAGGCGTTCGACGTCGCCGACCGGGGCCGGTTCTACGACCGCGCCGGCGCCATCCGCGACGTGGTGCAGAACCACATGCTGCAGGTGATGGCCACCGTGATGGCGGATCCTCCGGAAAGCAGGGGCCTGGCCGGCTGGCGCGACGCCAAGTCACGGCTGGTCCGCGCGATCCGGCCGCTCGCGCCCGAGGACGCGGTCCGCGGGCAGTACGAGGGGTACCTCGAGGTCGAGGGGGTCGACCCGCGCTCGACGACGGAGAGCTTCGTCGCGGTCCGGCTCACGGTGGACTCGTGGCGGTGGGCGGGCGTACCGGTGCTGATCCGGGCGGGGAAGTGCATGCCGGTCACGGCCACCGAGGTCAGCATCGCCTTCAAGGACCCGCCTCAGGACGTGTTCGGCATCGAGCCAGAGCGTCCCGCCGATACCCTCCGGTTCCGCGTCTGGCCGGAAACGCGGGTCGGTCTCCTGCTACAGGGAAAGAAGCCGGGCGCAGGCTGGGAGCCGCAGCCGGAAGAACTCTCGTTCGCGGCGCAGCCCGGATCGGACATGCGGCCCTATGACCGGCTGATCGGCGCCGCGCTCGACGGAGACCGCTGGTTGTTCGCGCGGCAGGACACCGTGGAGGACGCCTGGCGCGTGGTGGATCCGGTGCTCGGCGACGCGGTACCCGTGCACCCGTACGCCCGCGGCAGCTGGGGTCCGAAGGAGGCGGACCGGCTGCTGCCGGGCCGGGATACCTGGTACGACCCGGCGGGCTGAAGGGCCAGGTGAACCGATGACCACGGGATCAGGTTCCTGCCGGGTGGTGATCGTCGGGGGCGGCTTCGCGGGCCTGTTCGCCGTCCGGGCGCTGGCCCGCGCGCCGGTCCAGGTCACCCTCATCGACCGGGCCGAGCATCACCTGTTCCAGCCGATGCTGTACCAGTGCGCGACCGGAATCTTGTCCGAGGGGAAGATCGCCGCTCCGCTACGCGACCTGCTCAAGCGCCACCGCAACGCCGAGTTCGTCATCGCCGAGGTGACCAGCATCGATGCTGGGCGGAAGAAGGTTTTCGCCCGGCGTCCCCTGGGAGGAGATATCGAACTCAGTTACGACTACCTCATCCTGGCCGCCGGCGTCCGGCAGTCCTACTTCGGGCACGACGAATACGCCCCGATCGCGCCCGGGATGAAGACCATCGAGGACGCCATGAAGATCCGGCGGCGGGTGTTCGGCGCGTTCGAGATGGCCGAGTCGGCCGACGATCCGGCCGAACGGGCCCGCTGGCTCACCTTCGCCCTGGTGGGTGCCGGGCCGACCGGCGTGGAGCTGGCCGGGCAGATCCGCGAGGTCGCCACCAAGACGCTGCGGCGTGAGTACCGGCGGATCCGGCCCGAGGATGCGCGGGTCTTGCTGTTCGACGGCGGCAGCGCCCCGCTGGCGATGTTCGGCCCGAAGCTGTCCGCCCTGGCCGCCCGCGATCTGGGCAAGCTCGGGGTGGAGTTGCACATGGGCTCGATCGTCACCCACGTGGATCAGGACGGCCTGGTGGTCAAGGATCACGACGGCACGGTGACCCGGTATGACGCCCGGAACGTCCTGTGGACCGCGGGCGTAGAGGCGCCGCCGCTGGCCGGAGCGGTGGCCAAGGCTACCGGCGCGCAGCAGGACCGGGCGGGGCGGATCGTGGTCGGCCCGGACCTCAGCATTCCCGGCCATCCGGAGATCCTGGTCACCGGGGACGTGATGAGCCTGGACAAGCTGCCCGGAGTGGCCGAGGTGGCCATGCAGACCGGGCTGTACGCCGGGCGCAAGGTCGGCCATCTGGCCCGCGGGCAGGACTTCGGCAAGCCGTTCCGCTACCACGACCTGGGCTCGGCCGCCTACATCTCGCGCGGCAAAGCCGTCGTCTCGGCGTTCGGGCTGCATTTCGGCGGGTTCATGGGCTGGTGGGTCTGGCTGTTCATTCATATCGGCTTCCTCACCGGCTACCGCAACCGGGTCGGAGCGGTGCTGGGCTGGTGGTTCGCGTTCACTCGCGACCTGCGCCGGGAACGGACCTTCACCATCGACGACATGCCGGTGGCCGCGGGTCCGTACGGCGTCAACCAGGCCGTGTCCGGGCGCGGTGACGACGCGGATGTGCAGCATTAAGCACGCGGAGTTACGGAGGGATCCGTGGCCGCGGCTGGCGTGGCCGTCGGCGGCTCGGCCGGCGCAGCCGGCTCGGCCGGCGTGATCCGGGCCGTGGCGACGTAAGCCACCACCACCGCCACGATCACCAGCGGCATCACGGCCAGACCGTCCGAGGCCAGCAGCAGCGTCGCCAGCAGCACCGACGTCAGCGGGAGGGTGAGCATGGCCACCGACATCGCCCCGATGCCGGTGGCCACCCCGGCGACCAGCGGCAAGCCCGGCAGGTGGGACAGGGCCATGCCGCCCGCAGCGCCGATGAACAAAGCCGGGAAGATGGGGCCGCCCCGGAAGCTGCTCAGCGACACGCCGTAGGCCAGGCTCTTGCACACCAGGAGAAGCACGAGCGCTCCGACGGTGTACGAACCGGTGTGCGTGATCAGCGGCCCGAGAGCGTCCTGCCCGGAGAACAGGACATCGGAAGCGTTCTTCCCGGTGCCCTCGGCGTACGCGATGGCAAGTCCCGCCACGACCAGGCCCGCTACCAGGGCGGCGACCGGCGGCGAGCGAAGCGAGAACGGCTGCAGCCGCAGTCCCAGCCAGCGGATGCCGGCGCCGAGCAGGGCCGCGGCCAGCCCGATGACGACCGCCCACCCGAACTCCGCGATGGTCGGCGAGCCGAAATGCGGCAGGCCCGGGACGGCCAGGGAAAAGGTGCCCAGCCCGGTCCAGGCGTCCAGCCCGAGGAAGATGAGCGAGCCAATGCCCGCGGCCAGCAGGCCGGGCACCAGGACGAGGCCCAGCATCGGCCCGCCCAGCCCGGACGCCTCCATCAGCAGGAACGCGCCGATGATCGGCGAACCGAGCAGCGTGCTGATGGCGGCGAAGCTTCCCGCCGAGGCGAGGACGGCCGTGGCCTGGTCGGGCACGTCGCGGCGGGCGGCGCGCAGCGCCAGCACGACCAGGCCGCCGCCGATGGCGATCAGGGGCGCCTCCGGCCCGAGCACGGCACCGAAGATCAAGGTGGCCAGGGCGGCCAGGATGACACCGGGCAACTCGGCCGGCGTCGGGGCATGGTGCACCTTGAAGCCCTCCGCCGGACGCGCGCCCCCGGTGCCCGGCAGGTACCTGATGGCCAGACCGGTCAGCACGCCACCCACCGCAAGCACGGGCAGCGGCCACCACACGGGCTCGGCCTGGAAGCCCAGGCCGTGGGGAAGGTGGGTGAAGATCTCCGGCTGGAGGTACCCGACCAGCGCGAGGAAGCCGTAGGCGGCGGCCGAGACCGGTACCCCGAGAGCCGCCGCGATGACCAGTAGTCGCAGGTAGGCGCCGCTGCGCAGGAGCGCGCGCGGATCGGTGGGCATGCTCACGTACCCATCGTGAACCGGGCCAGCCCGGAGCGGCTCACCTGCCGTGGGTGACTGCGGGCCGGCTCAGGAAGGCCTGGCGCACGCCAGCCAGATCCTGCCGTCGCTCTCCTGGTCGGCCGGACGGCCGTCACCGCCGATGACTTCTATATCGGTGAAGCGGCGGCGCAGCGCCTCTCTAACCTGATCGACGGGGAAAGACCGCATCACGACGGCCTGCGTGAGCAGTCCGTATCGTCCGTCTCGCTGCAGCTCGTATACCTCGATATGCCACCTGAACAGGGCACCGTCGGTCGTGCTCACCGTTATCCGCAGGTAGTTGCCGCCGAATTGCTCCACGACCTTCGGGATACTCGCCATCGTCATGAGGTACCTGACCGTGGCGATATCGAACACGAGCATGCCGCCGGGATTGAGGTGCCGGTGCGCGCAGCCGAAAAAGCTCTGCCACGCCGCGAGGCTGAGCAGGTGATTGACGCCCTGATACGCGCAGACGATGGCGTCGAATCTGGTGCTGAGCGTGAAGCTGGTCATGTCGGCGAGGTACAGCGGCACGTCCCCGGGGAGCTTCGCACGCGCCACCGCCAGCATGCCAGGCGCTATGTCCAGGCCGCTGACCTGGTAGGCGCGTGAGAGCGGCACGGTGACGGCCCCGGTCCCGCAGGCGACGTCGAGGAGGGTCGCGACCCGGCCGTGACGCCGCTCGAGGATGTCCCGGATAAGCGCCGCCTCGGTGGAGGAATCGCCCGTCACGGCATCGTAGTGCGGCGCGAGCAGGTCGTAGGTTGCCATCATCGCCATTTCTAGAACTCTCGCCGAAACCGGACATCATCCGTAGCGGACGATGGGCCGGATGAGGTCCGCCGCCAGCATGGACCCCATGCGGCTACTTAACCCGCGCCTGCTGCGGCAGGCCGGACCGGCGCGCGGATACCTGGCCGTCACGGTCGCGCTCGGCCTGGCGGGAGCGGTGCTGATCCTGTTCCAGGCCGGCCTGCTGTCGCGCGCCCTGGCCGAGGCGGCGCGCGGCACCGGGATAGCCGTGCTGTCCGGCGTGCTGGCCTGGCTCGGCGTGGTGGTGGCCGGCCGGGCCGCCGCGGCCGCCGGAGGAGAGGCCGCGGCGCTGCGCGCGGCGGCCGCGGTGAAGTCAGGGCTGCGGCGGCGGCTCAGCGCCCACGTCCTGCGGCTCGGCCCGCAGTGGCTCGGCGGCCAGCCACGCGGGGAGATCACGACGCTGGTGACCAGGGGGCTTGACGGGCTCGATGCCTACTTCGCCCGGTACCTGCCGCGCCTGGTGCTGGGCGTGACCATCCCGCTGGCCGTGCTGGCCCGGGTGGCGTTCGCCGACTGGATCTCCGCGGTCATCATCGCGGTGACGCTGCCGCTGATCCCGCTGTTCGGGATCCTCATCGGATGGCACACCCGGGCACAGACCCAGCGCCAGTGGCAGCTGCTTGCCCGTCTCGGCGGCCACTTCCTCGACGTGGTGGCGGGCCTGCCGACCCTGAAGCTGTTCGGACGCGCCCGGGCCCAGGCCGAGGTGATCGGGGACGTCACCAGCGCGCACCGCACGGCGACCATGGCGACGCTGCGGGTGGCGTTCTTGTCCGCCCTGGCCCTGGAGCTCACCGCGGCGCTGGCCACCGCGCTGGTCGCCGTCGAGATCGGCCTCCGGCTGCTGGCCGGCCACGTCGGTTACCAGACAGCGCTGCTGGTCCTGTTGCTCACCCCCGAGGCCTACCTGCCGCTGCGCAACGCGGCCGCCGAGTTCCACGCCAGCGCAGACGGCACCGCGGCCGCACGGCGCGCCTTCGAGATCCTCGACACCCCGCTGCCCGCCCGGCCGGTCACCGCCGCCCGGAGCACCGACGTGGACCTGAGCCGCGCGGACATCACGCTCCGCGCGGTGAGCCTGACCTACCCGAACCGGGGACGGCCGGCGCTGGACGAGATCAGCCTGACCGTGCGGCCCGGCGAGCACATCGTCCTGACCGGTCCGAGCGGCGCGGGGAAGAGCTCGGTGCTAGCGCTGCTGCTCCGTTTCGTCATCCCGGCCAGCGGGGCCGTCACGGCGGGCGGCGTCGACCTGGCGCGCATCCCGGACGATCGCTGGCTGGCCCAGATTGCCTGGGTTCCGCAGCACCCGCACCTGTTCGCCGCGACCGTGAGCGACAACATCGCGCTGGGTCAGCCCGGGGCGCGGCGGCCGGACATCGCGGCGGCCGCCCGCCTGGCCGGGGCGGACGAGTTCATCCGGCGGCTTCCCGGCGGTTACGATACCCCGCTCGCCGAAGGCGCCCGGAGCCTGTCGGCCGGGCAGCGGCAGAAGATCGCGCTGGCCCGGGCGTTCCTGCGCCAGGCCCCGGTCCTGCTGCTCGACGAACCCACTGCTCACCTCGACCGGGCCAGCGCCGACGCGGTCATGACCGCCGTTGCGACCCGGATGGCCGACCGCACCGTCATCCTCATCACCCACCGGCCGCCACCCCGAGCTGACCGCGCCGCCCGGATCCTGGCCCTCGACGAAGGCCGGCTCCGCGACCCGGCCGGGCTGGTGGCCGTACCATGATCGCCCGGTACGATCCGCTCCTGCGGCTGCTCAGACTGGCCCTGGGGGCCCGGCCGCTGCGCAGCCGGCTGCTGCTGGCTGTGGCGGCCGGAGCCGCCGCCACCGGGTGCGGTGTGGCGCTGCTGGCGGTGTCCGGGTTCCTGCTGGCGCGGGCGTCACAGCATCCCGGCATCGTGGCGATCTCAGCGGCCGTGGTCGCGGTCCGGGCGCTGAGCGCGGGCCGGGGAGTCTCGCGCTACTTCGAGCGGCTCGCGTCACACGACGCCGCATTCCGGGTCCTTGCCCACGTCCGGGTCCGGATCTACCGGCGGCTTGAGCGGCTCGCCCCGGCCGGGCTGGCCGCGTTCTCCTCGGGTGACCTGCTCGCCCGGCTGGTCTCCGACGTCGACGCGACCCAGGACCTGTTCATCCGCGGCATCGCCGCGCCGCTCGCCGCTGCCCTGGTCGGCGCCGGCTCGGTCGTCGCCTGCCTGCTGGTCCTCGCGCCCGCCGGGGCTGTGCTCGCCGCTGGGCTGCTGGTGGCCGGGATCGGTGTCCCGGTGCTCGCGGCCAGGGCAGCCCGCAGTGCGGCCAGGCGTGTGGCCCCGGCGCGGGGGCAGTTGGCCGCGAACCTCACCGACCTCCTGGCCGGCGCTGCCGAGCTGCATGCATACGGCGCCCGGGAGACGGCGCTGGCCTCGGTGACGGTGGCCGACGCCGACCTGACCAGGCAGGCCGACCGGAATGCCGTCGTGTCCGGCCTCAGCGCAGGCCTGAGTTCCGCCACCGCCGGGCTGACCGTGTGGGGCGTCTTGCTGCTCGGGGTGGCGGCCACCGGAGGCGGCGCGCTGACCAGGGTTCCGCTGGCCGTGCTGACGCTGACCGCGCTCGCCTCCTTCGAGGCCGTCACGGCCTTGCCCGCCGCGGCGGTCCAGCTCGGCCAGGCCCGCGTGTCGGCCGGCCGGATCGCGGCGGTGCTGGACGCTCCGGATCCGGTGCGCGAGCCGCTCGCGCCGCGGCCACTGCCCGACGGCCCGATATCGGTCAGGCTGCGCGGCGCTCAGGTCCGCTACCGGCCCGATGATCCGGCTGCCCTCGACGGCATCGACCTCGATCTGCTGCCGGGGCGGCGGGTCGCCCTGACCGGTCCGAACGGAGCCGGGAAATCCACGGTGGCCAGCGTGCTCCTCCGCTTCGCGGAGCTGACCTCGGGGAGGGTCACGCTCAACGGTCACGACCTGGCCAGCTACTCCGCGGACGAAATCCGCACCAGAATCGGCGGCTGCCCGCAGGATCCGCACATCTTCGACGCGTCCCTTCGCGACAACCTTCGCCTGGCCCGGCCGGGGGCCACCGACGAGCAGCTGGCCGAGGCCGCGGCCCGGGTCAGGTTGCTGGACTGGATCGAGTCGCTGCCGCTGCGCTGGGACACCCCGGTCGGCGCCCACGGGGCCGCGCTGTCCGGCGGCCAGCGGCAGCGGCTGGCCGTGGCCCGGGCCCTGCTCGCCGATCCGGATCTGCTGATACTCGACGAGCCCACGGCCCATCTCGATCCCGGAACCCGCCGCGCACTGCTCACCGACGTGCTGGCCGCGACGGCCGGGCGCACGATGCTCCTCATCACCCACGACCTCGACGGGCTCGATGAGCTCGACCAGGTCATCACGCTCGAAGGCGGGAAGATCGCTGATGTCTATCTATTACGAGATCCGGGTAGCGGGTCTTCTGCCACCCGGTGTCCTTCTCGACTTCGAGGAACTCAGTGCATCCCCGCAAGAGGCCCAGACCGTGGTGCACGGTTCCCTCGAGGATCAGAAGGAACTCCGCAAGCTGCTCGACAGGCTCCAGGTATTCGGCGCCCGTCTCGTCGAGGTCAGATCAGCTCGAGCTGGCGGGCCCGGCGGACCGCCTCGCTGCGGTGCGCCGCCGCCAGCTTCCGGTAAATATTCCGCAGGTGCGTCTTGACGGTGTTGACGGAGATAAACATCTCCTCGGCGACCTCGGCCGTGTTCAGCATGCCCGACACGTGGACCAGCACCTCGCGTTCGCGTTCGGTGAGCGGCTCGATCAGCAGCACCGCCGCATCGCCGACCGCGTCCATGAGCGCCGGGAGCTGGTCAGGGCCCAGCGCCCGGGCCAGCAGCAGCCGGTGGCTGCCCGCCAGTTCGGGGTCACGCCGGAGCACCGCCCCGAGCCAGCTGCCTTCCAACGCGAACGGCAGCCTGATCTGCTCACGTTCGGCCAGCCGGAGCGCGGACGCCAGTGACCTCCGACCGCGACCGTCGTCGTCTCCGTGGTAACAAAGGCGGGCGTCCACGAGCCATGCCTGCAGGCGCACCTCATCCGGCATCTGGCTGTCGGCCGCGAGCACCGGGGCGAGGATGCGGTGCGCGGCCTCGTCGTCTCCTGCGACCGCCCGGGCATGGGCCAGGGTGATCGTGGCCTCAGGCGAGGTGCCGGCCCGTTCGGCCGAAGCCAGCGCGGCCGAGATGTCCCCGGCCGCCGCGTGCGCGCGTGACTGAACCTGACTCAGCTGCTGGTCCAGCCAGGGCGGAACGGTCCACCCGGACCGGGCCCGGTCGATGATCTGCACGGCCACCGCGGGGCGTCCCTCGGCCAGCGCTCCGCCGGCCGCGACCAGGTAGGCCGCCGCCCCGACAAGCTTGTCCGGGCTGACGCCGAGGGCGGCGTCCGCCTGCTTGAGGCGGCTGCGGGCCTCGCGTAGCTCATTGCGGGCCAGGTGCACCCGGGCCAGGGCGACCAGCGGCGCGGGACCGGGGCCGGACGCCCGGTGCTCGCTCGCCACGCAGACCGCTTCCCCGGCCAGTTCGGCGGCGCGCCCGAACCGGCCGCGCAGTGCCTCTACCAGCGCCAGCTGCCCGCCCAGGCTCGCCCGTTCGCATTCCCGGCCGGAAGCAGCCTCGTCGGCCACCCCGGCCCCGAGGATGCGGGCCGCCTCGTCAAGGCGGCCGGACCACAGCTCGACGGCGGCACGGCCGGACAGCACCCGCCGCCTGATGTCCGGGTGCCGGGCGAGCTTTCGGCCCGGGACCTTGTCGAGCAGCAGCTCCGCGCGGCCGGCGGCCGTCGCCGCCGTCGCCAGGTCTCCGGTACGCAGGCAGACGGTTAGCCGGAGCACCGCGGCGGCTAGCCGGGACGTGGCCTGCTCACCGGCGGGAAGGTTCTTCATCAGGCCATCGGCGGAATCCAGGGCGGCGGCGCACGCGTCATGCTGGCCAGCGGAGAGCGCCACCGCAGCCGCAAGCAGGTGCGGCTGCGGCGTGGTCCAGACCTCGCCGGCTGGCATGCCAGCGAACTCGCCCGCCAGGCACTGGCCATCGTGCGGCTCAAGAATCTGGCCGATCGCCAGGTCGTCGACTACCACCTCCGCGGCCAGCGGCCAGTCACCGGCCGCGATGGCGTGCCGCACAGCGTCGGTGGGCATGCTGTTCCGCTCGTACCACCTGGCCGCGCGCTGATGCAAGGCGACCACCAGGTCCGGATGCTCGTACCGCAGCCTCAGCCGGAGCATCTCGGCGAACAGCGTGTGGTAGCGGTACCACCCCGAGCCGATCGGCTGGACCAGCGCGTTCGTGTGCGCCAAGGTGGCCAGGATGCTTGCGGCTTGCTCATCGCCGGTCAGTTCGGCCGCAGCCTCGGCGCTGACATGCTTCAGGATGCTCGTGGCCAGCAGGACCTCGCGGACCTCGGGTGGCTGGACGTTGAGCACCTCGTTAACCAGGTAGCAGGTCAGGGCGCTGTCCTCGGCGATCAGTTCCTTGACGAACAGGTCGGGGTCGGGATGGGCGACCAGCGATATCGCGGCCAGGCGGAGACCGGCCGCCCAGCCCTCGGTTCGCTGGTTCAGGCTCTCCAGCGCATCCGCCCTCAGCGGCCCGCCGTGCTGCTCAAGCAGCAGGCCGGCCTCATCGAGGCTGAACGCGAGCTCGCTGGCGCGTATCTCGGTCAGCTGTCCGGCCAGCCGGTACCGGTGCAGGGGCAGCAGCGGATCCATCCGCGAGGCGACCACCAGCCGCAGCGCGGACCCGACGTTCCTGAGCACGAACTCGAGCCCTTTCAGCACGGCCGGATCGGTCAGCAGGTGAAGGTCGTCGAGGACCAGCGTGACCGGCGGATCCTGAGCGGCCAGCGTGGCCGTCAACCGAAGCAGGAATCCCTCATCTCCGGCCCGTCCGCGCTGAACGGGCCGCAGCGTCTTCGGGATGGCGACGCCGGCCTGGCGCAGCGCCGCCACGACATAGGACCAGAACATGCCCGGCCGATTGTCGAACTCGTCGAGTCCGACCCAGGCCACCGCCCCGGGCTCGGCCGTCGCCCACAAGGCCAGGGCCATCGTTTTGCCCGCGCCGGGAGGGCCCGTCACGATCGTCAGCGGGCACCACCGGGCACCCTCGGCGATCAGCTTGGTGATCCGCGGGCGCGGTACCGCCCAGTGCGGCACATCCGGTGGTGTGATCTTCGAGGTCAGGATCGGGTCGCCGGCGGACGCGGCAGGCCGGCGGCCACGGGTTGATGCCTGGCTGGCTCCATCGACAGTCATAGGTACCTCCCGGGTCCTTGCAGGAGGGCCTTCACCCCTCAGAACCACCCAACGTCAGCCGTTCGGTGCGCGCATCATGCGATCAGCATGAAAGTCCGGATTCTCGGCCGCCGCCGGTGAACGTCCGGTGAATGCCACGGGAACTGGTAAGTTGCCGCCGGCTTCTTCCAGCGCGGCCGCAATGTCGTAGCCCAGGGCAGTGGCCACGTCCGGGGCGGCACAGACGACCCGGCCCAATCCGGCGACTGGGGCGATCACCAGCAGCACGTCGGCGATCTCTTCGTCGGTGGCGCCCGCGGCCAGGGCGCGGGCGGTGCTCCACTCCAGGCAGGCCCCTGATGATCCGAGCGCCACCGACGCGGCCAGCTGGAGCAGCGCGGCGGTCCTGCCGTCCAGGGCCACCGTTCCGGCCGGACCGATCCCGAGTCCGGCCTGGCCCGTGATGAAGCTCTCGTCGACCATCGCCAGCCTGCGCAGGACCTCCTGGAATCTCACCGTCTCGCTCATGTATCTCCGCCCGGCCTGTTACGCCTACCAGTGCACAGTGCTCCGGAGCAGAACGTCATCCTGCCGATGGCATGAAATCGGTCGCTATCCCTCGAGGAAGCCCAGCTCCCGGGATCGGGTGACGGCCTGGTTTCGCGAGGAAGCACCGAGCTTGCGGTAGATCGACATGGCCTGGGACTTGACGGTGTGCGGGGACAGGAACATTTCGGCCCCGATCTCCGGGAACGACAGATGAGTGGCCAGCATGGGCAGGACGCGCAGCTCGGCGGCTGTCAGGGACGACGCGCCGGGGGCAGCCGGGGCGCGCTCGGCCGCCAGCCGGCCCCGCAGCGCGCGAGCCTCACCGACCACAGTGCCGAGATCGGGCCGGCGATTGAGGATCTCGTCGATTTCGCGCATCAGCGTTCTGGCCCCGGCCATGTCGGCCAGCGCAAACTGCACGCGGGCGAGCTCGAGCCGAGCCTGAACGGCCAGATGGGGTTGCACGTAGGTCAGGAAGGGCCGCAGCCGCTGGGCGCTGACAAGCTCGCGGCGCGCCACCGTGACATCTCCCCCGTGCAGGGCAACGCGGGCCTGGACCGCGCAGACGAGCATGTCCTCCATTCCCGCCCCGCGCATGACGAGGCCGGCCTGGGCCGCGAAGGCCTCGGCCGAACTCCAGTCACCGCGCGCCATGGCCAGCAGCGCCCGTTCGCACCACGCGGTCGCGATGACATCCGGAGCGCCGATTTCCGCTCCTTCGCTGGTTGCCTGGGCCAGGGACGCGTCGGCGCCGTCGGGGTCACCGGAAAGGACCAGGGCGAGTCCCCGGCATGTGGCGGCTATCGGCGGCGCGATGCCCGCGGCCGCAAACCGCTGCACGGCCAGGTCCGCGTCGGCAAGCATCTGCGTCACTCCGCGCCGGCAGAGCAAGGTCCGCAGCACGGCGGCCCACCCCTCGGTACCAGGGTCACCGGCCCCGCCGCGCTGGTGCCAGCGATCAACCACACCGGCCCACCGCTCGGCCTCAGCCGGCCGTCCGACCTGCGCGGCCAGGAGCGAAGCCCACACGGCGGCCATCGGATGACCGTCGATCCCGTCCCGGCCGTCCAGCCACGCGAACCACCGCTGAATGGTGGTGAGCCGAGCCTGCCGGAAAGCCGGCAGCGCCAGCTGTTCCACCAGGCGGACCACCCCGGCAACGTCCTCGGCGGCCATGAAGTATCCCAGTGCCTCCTCGGGCCGGCCATTGTCCAGGCACCAGCGGGCCGCGCGGCCGCGCAGCACCGGCAGCAGGCCGGGCTCGTGCCGTTCCAGTTCGGTCAGCAGCATGTCGCGGAACAGGTGGTGGTATCGGTACCACACCCCGCGCCGGTCCAGCGGCACGAGCAGCAGGTTCGAACCGGAGAGCTCGGCCAGGGTCGCGGCGGAGCCGGGCACCTCCAGGAGGGCTTCGCACAACGCCCCGGACATCCGTTCCAGGACGGCGGTCCGGGTCAGGAACACCCGGTGCCGCACCGAGATCCGGGCCAGGAACTCCGCCTCCATGTACTGGCTGACGAGCCGGTCGTCGCCGCCGAACGAGACCGCCGCGGTCCCCAGCGAGCCTCCTTCCCGCAAGTACAGCGCGGCCAGGTACAGGCCGGCCGGCCACCCTTCGGTCCGGCGGTGCAGCTCGGCTATCTCATCGTCGGCCAGCGCGAGGCCGGCATCGTGCAGGAGCGCGGTGGCGTCCTCGCGGTTCAGCGACAGGTCACCGGGGCCGATCTCGAGGATCCGGCCTTCGGCGCGGAGCCGCGCGATCCGCAGCGGCGGTTCGTCCCGGCCCGCGAGCACCAGCCGCGACCCTGGCGGCACGTGATCGGCCAGCACCGACAGCGCATCCCGGCACTCGGCGTTCCGCAGCAGATGCACATCATCGAGGATCAGCATCACGGGCGTGGACATTGACCAGAACGCCGAGCCCAGCCGCGGCACCACCGAGCCGGGCACCGAACTGACCCTCGAGGCCAGCGCCTCGAACACCCGCTCGCCGACCGGCTGGACCGCGTTCAGCGCTTCAGCCACGTAGCTGAGCAGGACCTTCGGATCGTTGTCTCGCTCATCGACCGACACCCAGGCGGTGGCCCGGCCGTCGTGCTCGGCCCACTGCGACAGCAGCGTGGTCTTCCCGTAACCGGACGGTGCGACGACCGAGACGATGGGGCGGGAGTCGTCCCGCGCCATCCGGCCGATCAGCGACGACCGGCTGACCGTCCCACGGCGCGACGCCGGACAGCGCAGCTTCGACGCCATGAGATCGAAACCCGGTCCGGCCGCGTGCGGCATCCGGCCAGGCCGCTCGCGCATCTCGGTGCTGCCCATACCGCGAACCGCATTTCTCCCGACGTTGTGCCGTTCCATGGTCTTGCGCAACCTTTATCACATCAAGAGAAAATGGCCGGGGGCAAGCAGGCATGGCCGAGCGCAGCCAGCCCGGGCAGCTTGCGAGGAGCGAGCCGGTGAGGGGATCCACATGATTGCTGGCAATGACGAGGCCGGCGGGCTGGCGCGCGGGGTCGTGGGCTCCGCCCGGACGATCGCGTTCGGCACGAGCATCGTGGCCCCGTCCGCTTCGGCGGCCACCGTGCTGGTCCTGGTGGTGGCGTACGCCGGGTTCGCGTCTCCGCTCGTCGTGCTCGTCACGTTCGCCGGCTCGCTGTGCTGTGCGCTCAGCATCGGCCAGTTCGCGGGCCGGCTACCGTCGGCCGGCTGGGCCTACACGTACAACAGCCGCGGCCTGGGTCCGGCCGCGGGTTTCCTGACCGGCTGGATGATGGTCTTCGCGTACGCCCTGTTCGTGCCGGCCGGTGTCGGACTGACCAGCGCGTTCGGGTCGCAACTGCTGGCCAGCACGCTGCACGTGATCATCGCCCCATGGGCCCTGTTCATCGTCATCCTGACCGCCGCGGTCCTCGTCGCCTACCTCGGCATCACCACCTCAGCCTCCGTCGATCTGGTCCTCGTGGCCGGGGAAACAGCGGTCATCGCCGCGCTGGCCATCACCATCCTGGTGAAGATCGGCCCAGCCCACTACTCGGCGGCGGTGCTCTCGCCGGGCTCGTCGCCCAGCCAGCGGCTCGCCGACCTCACGGATGCGATGATCTACGGTTTTACCGCCTTCGCCGGTTTCGAGGCGGCGGCCGCGCTAGGCGAGGAGGCCAAGAACTCCCGGCGCTCCGTCCCGGTGAGCATCGTCGGCATCGTCGTCGTGACCGGCATCTTCTACCTGCTCGTGGTCTGCGCCGAAGCATTCGCCGCCGGGCGGCACGGGATCGCGGGCCTCATCGGCCAGGCCAGCCCGCTGGGCTATCTGACCAGCAGGTTCTGGTCGCCGTCGGTGCTGTGGAGCATCGATCTGGTGATCGTGCTGGCCGGCCTCAGCTTTGTCGTCTCCGCGATCAACGCGGCGATCAGGATCATGTTCACGATGGGACGCGAACGGGCCCTGCCCGGGTCGCTCGGCCGGCTGTCGCACCGCCGGACCCCGGCGGCCGGGATCGGATGCCTCGCGGTGATCACGCTGCTGATCGGGCTGCCGCTGACGTACGTCTACGGCGGCGCGGCCACCTTCGGGTACCTGGCCGGGATCGGCGGCCTGCCGGTCGTGCTGATCTACCTCACCGTGAACATCGCGGTGATCCGCGCGTTCCGCACCGAGTTCCGCGACGAGTTCAGGCTCGGGCGGCATCTGCTCATCCCGGCGGCCGCCTCGGTGGTATTCCTATTCCCCCTCTGGGGCATCCTGTTCCCTGGTGCCTACACGCTGGCGAACCTGCTGCCCTTCATTTCTCTCGGCTGGCTCCTGATCGGTGCGGTTGCCGCAGGCATCCTGCGGGCGCGACGGCCCGCCACCTTCCAGGCCCTGGGCAGGGCCGTCGCACCGAACCTCGATAAGCAGCTAGAGCCGGACTAAACGGCCGCTTCGACGTTCTCCCGGCTGCCGTAGGCGCACAGCCCGTACAGGGCCACCACGTCCAAGGCGATGATGGTCAGGGACCAGAACGGGTAGGACGGGATGGAGAACATCTGCTCGATGAGGTTCAGCCCGAGCACCACCACGCCGAACCAGCGGGCCAGCTGGTTGCCCACCATGATCCCGCCTCCGGCGATGAGCAGCAGGATGGCGAAGATGAGGGTGACCCAGCCCCAGGCGCGCAGGTTGCCGAACACGTAGTGCGCGTTGGCCACGAATACGTGCGATTGGGCGATGGCCGCTATGCCGTAGATCAAGTTCCAGAAGCCGGAAACCAGCAACAGCACACCCGCGAACAAGACCAGGCCGTATCCGCGGCCCTCCGCATAAGAGCGGCCCCTGGATGGCCGCATTGTTCCCGACGTCATTCCTTACCTCCCTAGTCAGGGCGCCGGACTGTCCGGCTCTCACCCACGGTGCGTCATGCGCGCGGTGCACGGACCACCCGCCGAGGATGATTGCGGATGAGGGCGCGATGGGCTGTCATCCTTGCAGGAGGAACCTCATGACTGCGGTGGCCAGCGACGGCGTTCCTGGAACGCGCCATCGGCTGCGGCAGCGACTGCGGTCAACCGTGCTGGGACCACGGGGTGGGGGCACGACCCGGCGGCGGGCATCCGACGCGTTCCGGCTGGCGCTCGCGGTCGTCGTGGTGCTGGTGTCCATCCCGGTCATGCAGGCCAATTCGGCGGCTGAGCTGAGCATCGTGCGCGCCGTGCACCCGCCGCCCGCGGCCATCAGCTGGCTGGTCACCTCGGTCTTCTGGCTGGGCTCGGCCGGGGTCATCGTGCTGCTCGCCATCGTCGGGCTGCTGGTCCCGCGGCTGACCGCGGTCCGCTGGGCGGCGGTGGCCGGCGTGCTGACCTGGGGAGTGTGCGCGCTGCTCGGCGTCGTCCTCGGATCGGCGGCCGGGCGGCCGCCCGCCGACGCGCTGGCCGGGGTTGACGCTGGTTATCCGGTCACCCAGCTCGCGGTCGCGGTCGCCGTGGCGGCGACCGCGCTTCCCTACCTGAGCCGTCCGGTGCACCGGCTGGTGTCGTTGCTGCTCACCCTCGCGGTGCTGGCCGGGGTCTGCGGCGGGCACGCGCTTCCGGTCAACGCCATCTCGAGCGTCGCGCTGGGATGGGGCGTCGCCGCCGGCCTGCACCTGGCCGTGGGCTCCCCGCTGGGTCTGCCGTCGGCGGCGGAGATCACCGAGTGGATCACGGACCTGCGCATGACGGCGCGGGACATCACCCGGGCCCCTCGCCAGGTCTGGGGGGTCGAGCAGTTCACCGGCCGTGATGAGGCAGGCAAGACGATCGAGCTGTCGGTCTACGGCCGTGACGCGTCCGATGCCCGGGTGCTGGCGAAACTGTGGCGGTTCTGCCTCTACCGGGATTCCGGGCCCACGCTCATCCTCGACCGGCTGCAGCAGGTCGAGCACGAGGCCTACCTCACGCTGATGGCCGGACGCGCCGGGGTCCCGGTCCCCGACGTGCTCGCCGCCGGCCGGTTCGGGCCCAGCCGGGATGCGGCGCTCGTTACCAGGCTGCCGGACGGGCCGGCCCTGTCGCAGGCTGACGGCGCCGACCTCGCCGACGCCACCCTGGATGAGATCTTGCTGGCCACGCTGCGGCTGCGGGAGGCCCGCATCGCCCACGGGGCGCTCGGCGGCGACACCATCATCGTGTCCGATCGGGGCATCTGCGTCCGGGACTTTCGGCGCGCGTCCGCCTCGGCCCCGGCCGGCCGCCTGGACGGCGACCTAGCGGGCGCGCTGGGCGCGATGGCCGTGCGAGCAGGCGCCGAGCGCACCGCCGCGGCCGCTGCCCGCGTGCTCGGGGCCGATACCACCCGCGCCGCCCTGGTGCACCTGCAGCGCTCGGCGCTGGACCCGGTCACCGTGACCGCGCTCCAGCACCAAAAGGACCTGCTATCCCGGCTGCGGGCCGCCGTGGCCGCCGGGGCCGGCATCGAGGTGCCCAAGCTGGCGGAGGCCAAGCGGGTCAGCTGGCCCAACCTGCTGTTCGCCGTCGGCTCGCTGATCGGGATCTGGGCGATCATAGGGATTCTGTCCGGCGCAGGCGATTCCCTGGATGCCATCAAGGGTGCCAGCTGGGGATGGGTGGCGCTGACGTTCGTCTTCGCGCAGCTCCCGGTGGTGGCCGAAGGCTGGGCGCTGCTCGGCGCCGCCATCGGCCAGATCCCGTTCGGCCGGTGCGTCGCGCTGGAGACCTCGAACATCTTCACCGCGCTGGTCGGCGGCGACGTCGCCGTCTTCGCGCTCCGGGTGAGGTTCTTCCAGCGCCAGGGGTACGACGCCGAGGCCGCGGTCAGCGCCGGCGCCATCGCGACCACGGCGAGCTGGACGGTCAAGACCCTGCTGTTCCTCGTCGCGATCCCGTTCGCCGCCGGGAACTTCCACGCCCCGTCGGGTTCTGGCGGGGACCAGGCCGCGGTCTGGATCATCCTCGCGGTCATCCTCGCGGCGGGGATCGCCGCCGCGCTGATCGCCCTGGTGCCCAGGCTCCGCCGCCTGGTCAGCCGCCAGATCCGCCCGCACCTGCTGAACATCTGGGCCAACGTCAAGACGATCGCCACCGAGCCGCACAAGATCGTCTACGTCCTGGCCGGCTCGACCCTGGCCCAGCTCCTGGTCATCTTGGCCCTCGGCGCGTCGCTGCACGCGGTCGGGGAGCACGCCAGCATCGCCACGCTCATCACCGTCAACACGCTGGCCTCCATCCTCGGCGGCGCCGTCCCCGTGCCCGGCGGCCTCGGCGTCGTCGAGGCCGGCCTGATCGCCGGGCTCACCAGCGCCGGCATTCCCCAGGACCAAGCCGTCGCGGCCGTGCTCATCCAGCGGTTCTTCACCTCCTACTTGCCTCCGGTGTGGGGCTGGGCGACGCTGGCCTGGATGCGCCGCCGGGAATACGTGTGATCGGAACGTCGAGGTGACGAGCGGAAGGGCAGGCGGCCCCGGAATCCGGGCAAAGAACCGCGGCCGGGGTAGTCATCCATCGCGGGTGATTGCTTCGACGGGTGCCGGCTTCTACAAAGGCAACGTGGCGGTAAAGGCGAGCGAGAGGGGCGGCCATGGGCGCCGAACGTGAGCGGGTGAACGGATTCGGCCGGCTGGAGGACGGGCTCTTGCAGGCGGGAGAGTGGTACCGGTGGGGGCCGTATGTCAGCGAACGCCAGTGGGGGACGGTCCGGGAGGACTACAGCGCCGACGGCAACGCGTGGGATTACCTGCCGCACGATCACGCCCGGTCCCGGGCCTACCGGTGGGGGGAGGACGGCCTGGCCGGGTTCTGCGATATCGAGCAGCGTCTGTGCCTGTCCCTGGCGCTGTGGAACGGGCGGGATCCGATCTTGAAGGAGCGGGCGTTCGGGCTGACCGGCCCGCAGGGCAACCACGGCGAGGACGTCAAGGAGTACTGGTGGTACCTGGACGCCCTGCCGAGCCACGCGTGGAACCGGTGGCGTTACCACTATCCGCAGGAGGCGTTCCCGTACCAGGACCTTGTCGATACCAACGCCCGCCGGAGCCGGACCGAGCCCGAGTACGAGCTGCTGGACACCGGCGCGTTCGACGGCGACCGGTACTGGATCACCGAGGTGCACTACGCCAAGGCCGGCCCGGACGACCTGCTGATGGCGATCCAGGTCACCAACGCCGGGCCTGAGGACGACAGCATCCACGTGCTGCCCACCGCCTGGTTCCGCAACACCTGGGCCTGGGATGCCGGCCAGCCCAAGCCCGGCCTGTCCGCCTCGGCCGAGGCGTCGGTCAGGATCGAGCACCCGATCGCGGGCACCATGGAGCTGATCGGCGCCGCCGGCCCCGACGGTTCCGAGCCGGAGCTGCTGTTCTGCGACAACGAGACCAACATGGCCCGGCTGTACGGCACGCACCAGGTCAGCCCCTACCCCAAGGACGGCATCAACGACCACGTCGTCCACGGCGCGCCCACCGTCAATCCCGAGCGGGCCGGCACCAAGTGCGCGTTCTGGTACCGGCTCACCGTGCCCGCCGGGCAGACCGCCGAGCTGCGGCTGCGGCTGCGCCCGGCCGGTCAGGGCGAGGAGCGCGCCCTCGCGCTCGGTGCCGGCTTCGACGAGGTGATGACCCTGCGGCGGGCCGAGGCCGACGAGTTCTACGCCGAGCTCACCCCGGCGGGCGCCAGCGCGGACGAGGCGCTGGTGCTGCGGCAGGCGTGCGCCGGGATGCTGTGGAGCAAGCAGCTGTTCTACTACGACGTCACCCGCTGGCTGGACGGCGACCCTACCCAGCCCGAACCGCCGCAGTCGCGCAAGAGCGGCCGGAACGCCAAGTGGCGTAACTTCGACGGGTTCGACATCATCTCCATGCCGGACAAGTGGGAGTACCCCTGGTTCGCCGCCTGGGACCTGGCCTTCCACACCGTGTCCCTGGCCCACCTGGATCCGGCGTTCGCCAAGTACCAGCTGATCCTGATCTGCCGGGAGTGGTTCCAGCACCCCAACGGGGCGCTGCCGGCCTATGAGTGGGACTTCGGCGACGTCAACCCGCCGGTCCACGCCTGGGCGGCGCTGCAGGTGTGGGCCATCGACGGCGGCCGCGACCTGGACTTCCTGTCCCGGGTCTTCGACAAGCTCCTGGTCAACTTCACCTGGTGGGTGAACAGGGAGGACGCCGAGGGCAACAACCTATTCGAGGGCGGCTTCCTCGGCCTGGACAACATCGGCCCGATCGACCGCTCCCACCTGCCGGCCGGCTACACCCTGGAGCAGTCCGACGCCACCGGCTGGATGGGCTCCTACGCGGTGGCCATGGCCGCCATCGCAGGTGCCCTGAGCTGGTCCGGCCGGCGCCAGGGGCAGGACCTGGTGCTGAAGTTCCTTGAGCACTTCGCGAGCATCCGCGCTGCCCTGGACAGTCAGGGCCTGTGGGACGACGCCGACGGGCTGTTCTACGACCGGCTGATCACCCCGCACGGCTACGCTGTCCCGGTCAAGACCCGGTCCATGGTCGGGATCATCCCGGCGCTGGCCGCCGCGGTCATCGACGGCAACATGCTGCAGCAGGCGATGACCCTGAACAAGAACTTCATGCGGTTCTTGCAGCGTGAGGGGGTCGGCGACATCGACAAGCTGAGTGAGACGCCGCAGCTGCGCGGTGAGGGCGCCAGCCGGCGGCTGCTGCTGTCGGTGGCCCGGCCGGCTCAGCTGGAGCAGCTGTTCGCCAAGCTGTTCGACGAGAGCGAGTTCCTGTCCCCGCACGGGCTGCGCGCCCTGTCGGCCTATCACCGCGACCACCCCTACCAGTTCGACGTCGAGGGGTACCACTCCTCCATCGACTACGAGCCGGCCGAGTCGACCACCTCCATGTTCGGCGGCAACTCCAACTGGCGCGGCCCGATCTGGATGCCGGTCAACTACCTGGTGGTCGAGTCGCTGGAACGTTACCACCGGTTCTACGGCGACGACTTCGAAATCGAGTACCCGACCGGCTCGGGTCAGCGGCTCCCCCTGGACCGGATCACGGCCGACCTGCAAGACCGGCTGATCTCGCTGTTTACCAGGGACGACAGCGGGCGGCGGCCGTGCTTCGGCGGGACCGAGAAGATGCAGACCGATCCGGCCTGGAAGGACAACCTGATCTTCAGCGAGTACTTCCACGGCGACAACGGCGCCGCGATCGGCGCCTTCCATCAGACCGGGTGGACCGGCCTGGTCGCCGACCTGATCCTGCGCCGCCACGGCGCGGTCCGTGCCCTCGGCGACGTCTTGCGCGACCTAGCCCCGAAGTAAGGGTCAGTGATGAACAGCAGCATGCAGGCCACCGTCGCGGCCGTCACCTTGCCCGGCAGGCCCTTCCCGCTTGGCGCCACGCCGGGCGAGCTACTCGGCGTCGCGGGCACGAACTTCGCGATCGCCTCGAGCGTCGCCGATGGCGTCACGTTGTGCCTGTTCGACGACCTTGGCGCGGAGACGCAGATTCCGCTGCGGGACAACGACGCCGACGTCTGGCACGCCTTCGTGCCGGGCGTCAGCCCCGGGCAGGCTTACGGCTACCGCGTCGCCGGGCCCTGGGACCCGGCCCGGGGCCTGCGGTGCAACCCGGCCAAGCTGCTGCTCGACCCGTACGCCAAGGCCATCAGCGGATCGGTCACCTTCGGGCCGGAGGTACTCGGCCAGGACGAAACCGACCCGGCCAGGCCCAGCCGCCCGGACTCCGCCGAGCACGTGCCGCGGAGCCTGGTCGTGGACTCCGGGTACGCCTGGCAGGACGAGAACCGGGCCCGGCACCGCACCTCGGACACCGTGCTGTACGAGATCCACGTCAAGGGCTTCACCATGCGCCACCCTGACGTTCCCCCGGAGTTGCGCGGGACCTACGCCGGCCTGGCCCACGAGGCCGCTATCGCGCACCTGCTCGACCTGGGCGTCACCACCGTCGAGCTGCTGCCCGTGCACCAGAACGTGCCCGAATCGTTCCTGCTCGCCCGGGGCCTGACGAACTACTGGGGCTACAACACGATCGGCTACTTCGCCCCGCACAACGGCTACTCGGCCGCCGTGCGGGCCGGGCGGCCCGGCGGCCAGGTCGCCGAGTTCAAATCGATGGTGGACGCGCTGCACCGGGCCGGCCTGGAAGTGGTGCTCGACGTGGTGTTCAACCACACCGCCGAGGCCGGCCCCGACGGTCCCGCGCTGTGCTTCCGCGGCATCGACAACACCGCCTACTACCGGACCGAGCCCGGCGACCCCGGCGTCTACATCGACACGACCGGCTGCGGCAACTCGCTGAACACCGGCGATCCGATCACGCTGCAGCTGATCATGGACTCGCTTCGCTACTGGATACTGGAGATGCACGCCGACGGGTTCCGGTTCGACCTGGCCCCGACGCTGGCCCGCCAGGCGGGCGCCTTCGACAAGGTGTCGGCCTTCCTGGACATGGTGGCCCAGGATCCGGTGGTGTCGCGGGTCAAGCTCACCGCCGAGCCGTGGGACGTCGGCCAGATGGACAGCTACGACCTCGGCCGGTTCCCGCCGCTGTGGCGGGAGTGGAACGGCAAGTACCGCGACACGATGCGCGACTTCTGGCGCAGTACCCCGGTCGGCATCGGCGAGTTCGCCACCCGCTTCGCCGGCTCCGCCGACCTGTACGGCACGGCCGGCCGCCGTCCCACCGCCTCAGTGAACTTGATCACCGTCCACGACGGCTTTACGCTGCGCGACCTGGTCTCCTACGACGACAAGCACAACGAGGCCAACGGCGAGGACAACCGCGACGGGACCAGCGACAACCGGTCCTGGAACGGCGGCGCGGAAGGCCCCACCGATGACCCCGGCATCCTGACCCTGCGGGCCCGGCAGTCGCGGGCCATGCTCACCACGCTGATGCTGTCGTTCGGGGTGCCGCTGCTGCTCGGCGGCGACGAGATGGGCCGCACCCAGCAGGGCAACAACAACGCCTACTGCCAGGACAACGAGATCACCTGGTTCGACTGGGCCAGCGCTGACACCAAGCTGATGGACTTCACCAAGAACCTGATCGCGCTCCGGCGCGCTCATCCGGTCTTCCGCCGGCGGCGCTTCCTGACCGGCGTCGAAGCCACTCAGCTGCAGTGGTTCACCCCCGCGGGCACGCCGATGGACGGCGGCGACTGGGCCGATCCGAACGCCCGGGCTATCGCCATCTACCTGGACGGGTCCGATGCCCCCGATCGGGCCGAGGACGGCTCGCTCCTGGTCGACGACGACTTCCTGGTCCTGGTGAACTCCTGGTGGGAACCGCTCGACTTCGCGCTGCCGGATACCAGGCCGCAGGCGCGCTGGCGGGTCGAGATCGACAGCTACGACCTGGCGTCCCCGCCGGAGGGGCGGGATGAGGAGCGCAAGCCCGGGGACACCGTCACGGCCGGGCCTCGCTCGGTGGTGGTGCTGCGATCAGGATATCCAGGCTGAGCGCGAGGATCCAGGCGGGGAACAGCAGCTCAACCCAGGGCGATATACCGACACCGACCAGCAGGATCAGGGCGCAGGCTAGGCCGGCCAGGACGAGCCACCGGGACACGATCGCGGTGCGGCGCGCGATGTTCACGGTGGTGAGCGTGAACACCGCGGCCATCCGCATCGCGTAGACGTTCAGCAGGCTCCCGGTGAGGTTGCGGCTCAGCGCGAGCGAGTCCGCGCCGGCCCGGACCGACGACGAGGCGGCGATGGTGGCGCCGGCCACCGCCGCCGCCACGAACAGCATGCCGACGAACAGCAGGCCGCTGCCCAGGAACACGGTGGCGAACAGGCGATCCTCGCGCTCGCCGATCCGGTCCCGCAGCACCCCGATGAACCACAGGAAGGCGATCCCGGCGAACGGGACGAGGTTCAGGGCGACAGCCACCGCCGTCCGCCGCCGGGAATCGGCCAGCCAGGCCCCGGCCATCTCGGGACGGGCCGGGACCGAGAGCCGGAGCAGCACCAGCGCCGTGATCAGGAGCAAGCCGAAGATTATCCCCGCGATCGCAGCCCCCTGGGATGTCCGTAGCGGGCCCCCGGGCCGCAGCCATCCGCGGCGCGTCACGCCGTTCATCATCCGGTGTGGCCGAGTGGCGGCAGGTCCTCGACCTGCTGCTTCGTGATATTCAGCCGGATCCCGGCGTCGACAGACGTGATGGCGCTGACCGGGATGGCCACCTGCCTGCGGCCCCACAGGTGGCCCTCCTTGAGCAGGACGTGGGTCACCTTCTGGTCGGCTGGATCCACCACGAACCCCTCCACCTGCCCGATGTGGCCGTCCACGGCGTGCACGCTCTCATGGCGCTCCACCTCGACCTCTCCCAGCGGGACGGCGTGCTCGACCACCAGCGGGGTGCTGGACCCCAGGCCCAGGCCCGTGCCCATGCCGGACACCGAACCGCCCACCCCCAGGCCGCCGACGCCGCCGTACCCGCCGTCCACCAGCTCGGTCTCCTCGGCCGGATCGAGCCGGCTGTACTCGTCCAGCGTGCACCGCAGCCTGATCTCGCCCGCCGCCGCCTCGACCAGATCCAGCGGCACGAGGCGGCCTCCCTCGCCGTGCCGGGGGCCGACCACCAGGTGCGTGACCGTCCGGGCGGCCGGATCCAGGATCGTCCGGCTGACCACGCCGCAGAAGCCGTCCGAGCAGCTGGCCCGGACTCCCAGGGTGAACTCCGCCATCGCCGCGTCCCTTCGCTCGGGTAGGGCCTGCCGAAAGGCTCCCGGCTCACGGCCCAGCGGTCATCACCCACCACGGATGATCGGGTCCGGCTGGACCGGCCTGCACGAGGAGATGACCGCTCGCATCGCCCCGCCAGCCGCCGCCGGGCGGAAGCTGGCCATCGCGGCCACGACCGCGACGGCCAGCAGGGCCTGGCCGCCGCAGAAGGCCAGGACCGCGAGCACCGCCAGCACCGCGACGGCGGCGGCCACCCGGGCCGGCCCGGTCAGGATGCGGGTCGCGGCCGCGGTGCAGCTGAGGTACACGCACAGGAACATCGCGGTGGGCACGCTGACCAGGGCGACGATGTCGGCCAGCCGCAGCGCGGACAGCCCGATGAGCAGCAGGCCGGCTAGGGCGATGATGCCGAGCAGGGCGTGAGCGGAAAACCGGGGCGGGCGGCCAGGCCCGTTCGGCCCGTTCTGACTGGGTACGGCGGTCAGCTCGCGCAGCATCTCGGTCGCCCCCGAAATGTAGGCGTTCACCGAGCCGGCGGTGAGGACAAGCGCGGCCGCGGCGGCCACCGCCCGCCCGGCCGGGCCGATGGCCAGCTGGAGCAGGTCGGCGAGTGGCACGTTCAGGTCCGCGCCGTGGCCGAGGCAGCTGACCGTGGCGACGGCCAGGCCCAGGTAGAGCACGGCGGTCACGGTGAACGCGATGCCGATGACCCGGGACAGCCGGCCCGCGCGCAGCCGCCCGGTCAGCGGAGCCACGGCCTCCCAGCCGACGAACGAGAGCATCAGGGTGGCGGCCGCCCGGCCGATGGACATCCAGCCGTGCGGGGCGAACGGGGTCCAGTTGGCCGGGCGGGCCGCGGACGACGAGCCGACCACCGCGGTGACCACCACGACAATCAGCAGCGCGACGAGCAGCAACTGGGCCATCGTGCTGGCGCGGACGCCGCCGAGCGCCAGGCCGAGCACCGCGAGCAGCAGGCCGGCCGCGACGGCGGCGCGGGCCAGCGGGCCGCCGCCGGTCAGCGCGGTCACGTAGCTGGCGCCGATGAGGCAGACGATCGGCGCGCCGGAGACGACGCCGACACCGAACCACCACCGGGTCATCGCCGCGGCCCGGCGGCCGAGGCCGGCGGCGGCGTACCCGGCCGCGCCTGCCGCGCCCGGCACTTTACGGCCGAGCGCGGCGAACACCGTGGCGAAGATGGCGGACAGGCCGAGCAGCGCCACCCAGGCGATGATCGAGGCTGGTCCGGCCTGCTGCGCGGCCAGGCCTGGCAGCAGCAGGAGTCCCGGGCCGAACAGGGCGCCGATGTACAGCGCGCTGGCTCGCGGGACTGACAGCGGGAGGGTTCGTGCCGGTGAAGTGCTCATACGTCAATCATCGGCGAAAACAGGTCGCACACGATGGCAAAGATTGCGCCACTAAGCACTTTTGACGCAATGCTGTGCGGCCATGAGGGCATTATGATGATTTTCATGCCAGCACCTGGAGACCGTACCGACCGGGCCATCCTCGCCACCTTGCAGCGCGACGGCCGCATCGCCAACATCGACCTAGCCGAAACGGTCTCGCTGTCCCCCTCGGCCTGCCTGCGCCGGGTCAAGGCGCTCGAGGCCAGCGGCATCATCGAGGGCTACCGAGCGGAGATCAGCCGGACCAGGGCCGGGCTCGGCCTGACCGCGTTCGTCGGGCTGCGGGTCGACGGGCATTCGCGGGCGACGTCGGACCAGATCGAGCGCGCCCTGATGGCGATCCCGGCCGTGGTGGCCTGCTATGTGGTCACGGGTTCCGACGACTTCCTGGTCGAGGTCGCGGCGCAGGACCTGGCCGACTACGAGAAGATCCTGCTGGACGAGATCCTGGCCATCCCGGCCGTTGTCACCGGGCACAGCGTCTTCGCCATCCGCACCGTGCTGAGTCGCGGCCCGGTTCCGCTCACTCACTGGCGGTAATGTTTAAGGCGTCCCGGTTTCGGCGGGATCATGCCGGGAAGCCGCGCCCGTGCACACGGCACAAGGGCTCGGATCGAGAGGACCTTCGGCTCTGCACCAGGACCGGGCGCGCCCTTAGCGTCACCTCACGCGACTACGATCCGGACTCATCTTTACGCGGGTACCGGGGCGAAGTAGCGTCGGAGGGGTTCCCTGGGCAGCACACCATACCGAGGAAGGCACGGGACATGACCGCACAGGAAACGGCGTGGCAGACCGCGGAGTCGGCGGCGTCGGTACTCGCCCCGGACGCCGACGTGCTCGGCTCGGTGGACGCGGCCGGGCTGGGCGCTTCCACGCTCGCGGTAATGAGGCGAGCCGCCGCCAAGCCCACCGCCACGGCATCCGCGGCGATGCGCTTCTGGACCAGCATGGCGATGGCCGGGCCGGTGGCCGCGGCTCGCTGGATGGGAATGGACGCGCCGCCGCCGGTTCCGGTGCCGGAAAACGACAAGCGGTTCGCGGACCGGACGTGGACGGACAATCCGGCCTTCTACGCCATCCGGCAGGTCCACCTGGCCACCTCCAGGCTGGTCAGCGACCTGCTCGAGGCGGGCTCCGGGAACGCGATGGACGACGCCAAGGCCGCGCTCGCGACCGGGTTCCTGATGGACGCCCTGGCGCCGACGAACTTCCTGCCGACCAACCCGGCGGCACTGAAGCGGATGTTCGAGACAGGCGGAGCCAGCGTGGTCGCCGGCACCAGCCACTTGGTCGACGACATCCTCAACAACAACGGCCGCCCGCGGCAGGTCGACACCCGGCCGTTCAAGGTGGGCGAGAACCTGGCCGCCACGCCGGGCAAGGTCGTGTTCAAGAACAACCTGATGGAGCTCATCCAGTACGCGCCGCAGACGCCCAAGGTCCACGCGGTACCGGTGCTGGCCAGTCCGCCGTGGATCAACAAGTACTACATCATGGACCTGGCACCCGGCCGGAGTTTCCTGGAGTGGGCGGTGCAGCACGGGCGCACCGTGTTCGCGATCTCCTACCGCAACCCGGACGCCTCCATGGGCGGCACGACCCTGGACGACTACCTCATCCACGGCCCGCGGGAAGCGCTCGATGTCATCGCCGAGATCACCGGCGCGCCCAAGATCGACATTATCGGTCTGTGCCTGGGCGGGGCGCTGACCGCCATGCTGGCCGCCTACCTCGCCGAGAAGGGCGACGACAGGATCGGTTCCATCACCCTGCTCAACACGCTGCTCGACTACAGTGAGCCCGGCATCCTCGGCGCCTTCACCGACGAGAAGACGGTGCAGCGGCTGGAAAAGCAGATGGCGAAGAAGGGCGTCCTGGACGCCAGCCAGATGGCGGGTACCTTCGACATGCTGCGGGCCAACGACCTGATCTTCAGCTACGTGGTCTCCAACTGGCTGATGGGCCAGGATCCGCCGGCGTTCGACATCTTGGCCTGGAACGGCGACAGCACGCGCATGCCCTCCGCCATGCACTCGTTCTACCTGCGCTCGCTGTACATGCGGAACGAGCTGGCCCGGGGCGAGATGGAGGTGGTCGGGCAGCGGCTTTCGCTGACCACGGTGAAGAACGACACCTACGTGGTCGGCGCGATCAACGATCACATCGTGCCCTGGCACTCGTCGTACAAGACCGGCGCGCTGATGGGCGGCGACGTCCGCTACGTGCTGTCCAGCGGCGGGCACATCGCCGGCATCGTCAATCCGCCCGGCCCGAAGGCATGGTACGAGGCGGCCGATGATGACGGCTTCGACGCCGAGGGCTGGCGCGCCGCGAACAGCAAGCACCGCGGCTCGTGGTGGGAGGACTGGACCGCCTGGTCCGAATCCCGCGCGGGCGAACTTATCAAGCCGCCGCACATGGGCAGCAGGAAGCACCCGGCCATCGCGGACGCTCCTGGGCAGTACGTGTTCGGCTGATCGCGGCCGTCTGCCCGCCCGTACGACACCGAACGGAGATTAACGACATGGCCGACATGGCCGACATGAACGGACAGGTCGCGCTGGTGACCGGGGGAATCCGCGGGATCGGGATGGCCATCTGCGAGCGGCTGATGAACCGCGGCGTGCGCGTCGCGGCCGGCTATTCGAGTAATGCCGAGGCCGCCCGGCAGTTCGCCGACAAGTACGCCGACCGCGGCGTGAGCATTCACCAGGGCAACATCGGCCGCCACGATGACTGCGGGCGGGTGATCGACGAGGTCCTGAGCCAGTACGGGCACCTGGACATCCTGGTCAACAACGCTGGCATCACCGTGGACAAGACGGTGCGGAGGATGTCCTGGCAGGAGTGGGATCACGTCATCCACGTCAACCTGTCCGGCGCGTTCTACCTGTCCCAGGGGGTCCTGCAGACCATGCTCGATCGCGGCTACGGCCGCATCATCAACATCTCCTCGGTCATCGGCTCGTCCGGCGGGTTCGGCCAGGCCAACTACGCGTCGGCCAAGTCCGGGCTCTTCGGGCTGACGATGAGCCTGGCGCTGGAGACCGCGGCGAAGGGCATCACGGTCAACGCGGTCACCCCCGGCTACATCACCACCGACATGACCGCCGCGGTGCCGGCTGACGTGATGGACAAGCTCATCGCGAACATCCCGGTGGGGCGGCTCGGCGAGCCCAACGAGGTCGCCCGGGTGGTCGAGTTCCTGGCCGACCCCGAGTCGTCCTACATCACCGGGCAGGTCTACCCGGTCAACGGCGGGCTCTACATGTAGCCCGCCTGAGATGTTCGCGCGCAACTCCGGCGACACGGTGCTGCCGGTGTTCGGCTACCTGGCGCCGGCCAACTCGCTGACCGTGGTTAGGGTGGCCCGCTAGGGCGGTATCTGGCCGGCGACGACCCCGCCCTCGGTTGAGCTCGCGACCCGGAGGGCAGGTCAGGTTGGCCGACGAATTCGCGGAGCGGATGCTCCGGACCATGAACGAGGCCGCGCTGGCCCTGATGGTGAGCGTCGGTCACCGGACCGGGCTGTTCGACGCCATGGCGGGGATGTCCGCGGCGACGAGCGCCGAGATCGCCTCGACCGCGGGGCTCGACGAGCGGTACGTGCGGGAGTGGCTGGCGGTGATGACCACCGGGCGGATCGTCGAGCACGACGGCGAGGCGGGGACCTATTCGCTGCCCGCCGGGCATGCCGCCTGGCTCACCCGGGCGGCCGGCATGCAGAACCTCGCCACCGGGATGCAGTACATCGGGCTGCTGGCGATGGTGGAAGACGAGATCGTGGAGTGCTTCCGGCATGGCGGCGGGGTGCCGTACTCGGCCTTCCCGAGGTTCCAGGCCGTCATGGCCGAGGACAGCGGCGCCGTCCACGACGCCACGCTGATCGACGTGACGCTCCCGCTCGTCCCGGGCCTCGCCGCCAGGCTCAGCGACGGTATCGACGTCGCGGACGTCGGATGCGGATCCGGCCGCGCGATCAACCTGATGGCCGGGGCGTTCCCCCGGTCACGGTTCACCGGGTTCGACTTCGCCGCGGCCGGGATTGCCTCCGCGCGCGCGGAGGCCGGACGCCGCGGCCTGGCGAACGCGCGCTTCGAGCAGCGTGACGCCGCCCGCCTGGGCGAGACCGCCCGGTTCGACTTCGTCACCACCTTCGACGCGGTGCACGACCAGGCGCGGCCGGACCTCATGCTCGCCGGGATCGCCGCCGCCCTGCGGCCCGGCGGCGTCTACCTCTGCGTCGACACGTCGGCCTCGAGCAAGCTGGCGGATAACCTGAACCACCCGCTCGGCACGTTCCTGTACACCGTCTCGTGCATGCACTGCATGACCGTTTCCCTGGCCGACGGCGGGATGGGCCTCGGCACCATGTGGGGCGAGCAGACGGCGCGGAAGATGCTCGGCGAGGCGGGCTTCACCTCGATCGAGGCAAAACGCGTCGACGGCGATGTCGTCAACGCCTATATCGTCGCGACCAAGGGCTGAGCGTCGGGCACTGATCCGAATCTGGGCTGCGGCACCGATCAGGAACGCCACGGAGCCACCTGGCGGGAAAGGGCCGTAAGCTCGGCGGAGAGGGTTTTCTCCAGTTCCATGATTGAGCCGTAGAAAAGGCAGCGCTGTCCGCGCAGGTCGAACTTCAGGTCAGTCTTCTTGTCACATATCAGCACGCACGGCACTTTCACCCCCCAGGCGTAGCCCACCTCGAGGTAGACGTTCGGGTTCGCATTGCTCAGGTCGGCCACGACCACCGCCGATGACGCGATGCGCTCCCGCATCCGCTCCACGACGTCGCCCGTGAAGGTGAACTGGTCTATTCGCTCGCACAGCAGCCCGGCTCCCCGGATCGGGGGGGCGATGCCGTAGTAGAAAATGTCCTCGTACGAGGCGGCGAACGGCATGGCGACAAAGGCATGCGGCTGCGCCCCCGGGTCGTAGGCAGCGGAGCCGAGCCGGTGTGGCTGGCGGCCTCCGTCGGCCGGACGGGAGTCAGCCATCGTGTTGCCCCTGGCCTGCTCCGCCGGGTCGAGGAGGGCGGCCAGGACCTGCGTCATCCGGTCGACCCGGCCCTGGTTGAGCTCGAGGATCTTGATGGCCCGGAGGCTGGCCGGATGATGCCCCGAACTGAGCGCGGCGACAATACCCGCGATCTGCGCGGAAAAAGCCTCGACCTCGTCAAGCCCGAATCCGATGCCGTGCATGGTCATGGATATTTCACGCACCGGCGGCACGACCTCGGATGCCATGGCCACGGCACGCATCGCAAACCGGTGAATTGACCGGTAGTCAAAGGTGTAGATCGGCTCAACGCCCAGGAAGAGCAGGTGGCTGGATGACAGGCGAGGCGGGTTTGCCACCAGGAGTTCGTCACCCGTGGCCGGAAGCTCGGATACACGGATACCAGCGAGACGCACCGCCGCCTCGTCGACGCCGTAGGACGCCTGCGCGTACTTCAGGACCAGCAGATCGGAAGCGTAGCGAAGCGCGTCGCCTTGCAGAACTTCCAGCTCCACGCCCGCAAAACGCATCTCCCGTCCTTCCGGAATCAGCACGAAGACGGACCACTGCGCGGCATGCGCGGAAGGGCCGCGGTGTGCGAATGTTATCCGCCGGGCACGCGGACTGCCTACCCTTGCTCACTAGGGCGGGGGCCATCCTGGCCGCCTGGTTCCTGCCCGCCCAGCCCGCCGGCCATTCGGTACGGACGCCGGCACAGTCACTGCCCGCCTTGAGCCCGGCCGGGGCAACGCCCGCGCCCGACAAGGACACGATGCGTGCCTAACGATCGCTGGCGGTTGAGGTCGCGCGGTTGTCTTCCGGTCCGCGCAGGTACTAGCGTCCGAACAGCAGATCGCGCCGCACCCCGAGGAGCCACCGCATGCCGCTGACCAACCGCCAGGTACGCCTGGCCGCCCGGCCCTCCGGGCTGCCCCGGGCCACCGACTGGTCGCTGACCACCGAGGAAGTGCCGGAGCCAGCCGAGGGGCAGTTCGTAGTGGCGGTCTCGCACCTGTCCGTCGACCCGGCCATGCGCGGCTGGATGAACGCGGGCGCCTCCTACATCCCTCCGGTGGAGATCGGCGCGGTCATGCGGGCGGGCGCGGTCGGCCGGGTCACCGCCTCGGCGCACCCGGGGTTCGCCGTGGGCGACGAGGTCTACGGCACGTTCGGGGTGCAGGAGTACGCGGTCTCGGACGGCCGGGGGGTGACCACGATCGACACCTCGCTGGCCGGCCCGTCGACGTACCTGGGCGCGCTGGGCGCGACCGGTCTCACCGCCTACTTCGGCCTGCTGGACACCGGCAGGCTGTCCGAAGGCGACACCGTGGTCGTGTCTGGCGCGGCCGGGGCGGTGGGCAGCGTGGCCGGGCAGATCGCCAAGATCAAGGGCGCCGGCCGGGTCATCGGTATCGCGGGCGGACCGGAGAAGTGCCGCGCGCTGACCGAGGTGTTCGGCTTCGACGCGGCCGTCGACTACCGGGCCGGGAACGTGCGCCGGGCGCTGCGCGAGCTCACGCCGGACGGCGTGGACGTCTTCTTCGACAACGTGGGCGGCGAGATCCTGGACGACGTGCTGACCCGGCTGGCCCGCGGCGCCCGGGTGGTCATCTGCGGCGCGGTCTCGCAGTACAACGAGGCCCAGGTGCGCGGCCCGGCGAACTACCTGATGCTGCTGGTGGCGCGGGCCTCCATGACCGGCATGCTGGTCTTCGACTTCGCCGACCGGTACCCGCAGGCCATGGCCGAGCTGGCCGGGTGGCTCAAGGACGGGAAGCTCGTCTCGCGCGAGCACGTCGTGCACGGCGGCGTGGACGCCTTCCCCGAGACGCTGCTGATGCTGTTTGACGGGGTGAACACCGGCAAGCTGGTGCTCGCGCTAGACCGGGGCTGACCTCCCGTCCAGGCCGGTGAGCAGGGCCTCGATGACGGTGGTGGCGCGGTCGATGTCGGGCGCCCGGTCGGCGACCACGTCGGAGTACAGGAATCCCTCGCTGATCCGGACGATCGCGTAGGCCAGCGTCGGGGTGTCCAGGCTGGCGTCGAAGCTCCCCCGGCCGCGCTCCAGGTCGATGAGCGTCTCCAGCGCGCCGGCCATGCCCCGGTGCACGGTGCTGCGGGTCCCGGTCAGCAGGCGCAGCGCGGTCTCCGGGTCGGACTCGAGGAACGCCCGCAGCGGACGGTCCCTGGCGATTGCGCGGAGCACGCCGCCGATCACCGCGACCAGCCGCCCGGTGCCCGCCATCCCCTCGCTGGCCCGCACCTGGTCCACGAGCAGGCGGCGGGCCCGCCACCAGAGCAGCTCGTCGAGCAGTTGCTCCCGGTTGCCGGCCCGCCGGTAGAGCGTGGCGCGGGCCACGCCGATGCGGCGGGCCAGTGACCGCATGTCCAGCCGCTGCCCCGCGACGAAGGTATCCACGGCCGCGGCGAAGATCCCGGCCGGGATCCTCGCGGGCACCGCGCCGCCGTCGGGCAGCACGATCCGGGCATCATCGAGGCTAGTCATCGGGCTGGGCATTGGCGATGCGTTTCTCGGCCGCCTCGGCCAGCAGGGCGAGCTCGTCCGTCAGGTAGCCAGCTAGGGTGTCAAGGTCCGGCACCAGCTCGCGGCAGCTGACCAGGCCGAAGTGCAGCTGTCCGAGGTAGCCGACCAGCGTGATGTTCAGGCCCTGGCCGTCGGTGACCACCGAGACCGGGTAGTGCGCGAGCAGCCGGGCGCCGCACAGGTAGACCGGGACGTTCGGGCCGGGGACGTTGGAGATCGTGAGGTTGAACGGCGGCAGGCGGTGCAGCACGCCGGTGGCGAACACCACCCGGGCCGCCCGTGCGGTCAGCGCCGGCACGGCGAAGTCGCTGATCTGGTCGACCAGGCCCTGCGGGACCGCGGCCTGCTGGGCCTTGGCCACCTTGGTCGCCGAGTGCACGATCTCCAGTCGCAGGCCGGGATCGGTGACGCTGGTGGGCAGCGGGGCCAGCATCGCGGACACCCGGTTGCCCAGCGCTCCCTTGCTGGCCGGATCCCGGACGGACACGGGGATCATCGCCACCAGCGGCTGATCGGGTAGCGCGTCGTGGTCGAGGAGCCAGCGGCGCAGCGCCCCGGCGCACATGGCCATCACGACGTCGTTGACCGACACGCCGAAGGCGTTCTTCACCGCCTTGACCGTAGCCAGGCTGACGCTGCGGAACGCGAACCGGCGGTGCGGCGTGATCGACCGGTTGAACGGCGTCGCGGGCGCCCGCCCAGGCCGGGTGGCGATCACGGAGCCGTCGCCGCGGTTCAGCCCGAGCATGCCGCCGACCAGCGTGTTCACCGCCGGGGCCAGGGTCGGCAGGAACTTGACGAGCTCGTTGGTGATCCGTACGGTATGCACCGGGCGCCAGGCCAGCCGCGCGGCCGCCTTGAGGGCCAGGGCGGGCAGGGGCGGCGCGGCCGAGGGGTGGAAGGGCTCGGCCGGGGGCAGCTCGCGGCCGTTCGGGGTCAGGTCGAACAGGACGGTCAGCAGCTCGGCGCCGGAGGCCCCGTCGATCGCGGCGTGGTGGATCTTGGTGTAGACGGCGGCACGCTTCTTGGCTAGCCCGGTGATCAGGTAGAGCTCCCACAGCGGCCGGCTGCGGTCGAGCGGGCGGGCGTGCAGCCGGCTGACCTGCTCATCCAGCTGGGCATCGGAGCCCGGGCCCGGCAACGCGATCTCCCGGACGTGGTACTCGATATCGAAGTCCGCGTCGTCGATCCAGTAGGGCTGGTCCAGGCCGAACGGCACGTTGAGCAGCTTGCGCCGGAGTACGGGCACGAGCGGCAGCCGTTCGGCCATGACCTCGGTGAGCCGGGCCAGCGTGAGCGGCTCGGGGGCGTTGCTGGGGTCGAGCAGGCTCAGCCCGCCAACGTGCCCGGTGGTGTTGGCCGTCTCCAGGGCGAGGAAGGAGGCATCGAGACCGGAGAGCTGCTGCATATCGGTTCCTCCTAGAAGTGCCTTCGCAGCCAGTCCCGCAGCGTGCCGGTGACCGAATCGGGGACCTCGAGCTGCGGCGTATGCCCGACTCCGGGCAGGATAACCGTCTCCCAGCCGGGGTTGCGCGCGGCCGCCTCGCGCATGCTGGCCACCGGCACCAGCCGGTCGGCCTCGCCGCCGAGGAGCAGGACGGGGACCCGAACCGAGGCCATCATCTCCCGGTACCGCCCGCGCAGGCCGACCACACGCATCAGCGACCGGGACGCGGCCAGGAACGCCTCGTTCCCGGCCCGCAGGCCCTGGTTCCGGCGCTCGCTGGCCAGCGCGATCGACGCGGCGAACATGGCCGGGTCAATCCGGGACGGGTCGGCGAAGCAGAGCTCGATGACACGCCGGACGGTCAGTTGCGGCGGCAGGCGGGACTGTACCGACCTGAGGTAGACCTCGCCGATTCCGGGCAGCGCGTACATCAGGAACCGGTTCCCCACCTGCCGGTCGGGCAGGCGCCGCGACGGCGGCAGGGCCGGGTCGACGAGCACGAGCCCGGCCACGGTATCCGGCTCGGCGGACGCCTGCAGGATCGAGATCAGGCCGCCCATGGAGTTGCCGACCAGGATCACCGGCGTCCCGGTGACTTCCCGCACGAACCGGTTGAGCAGCAGGGCGTTGTGGTGGACGTTCGAGGTGGCGCGGGTGCCTGGCGTCAGGCCGAACCCGTGCAGGTCCAGCGCGACGGCGCGGCGCCCTTCGGCCAGCTGCGGCCCGATCAGGCACCAGTTCAGGTGCGAACCGCCCAGGCCATGCACGAACACGATCGGCGTACCGTCCCGGCCAGAGGCGTCCTCGTCCCCGAACTCGATCCAGTGCACCGGCCCGTCGAGGTCGCTGACGTAGCCGCGCGCTCCCCACGGCGCGGCGAACGCCCACGGTGCTGGCCTGGCCGGTGCTGGCTTAGCCGGGGCTGGCTTAGCCGGGGCTGGCTTCGCCTCGGGTTGCGTGCTCATCGCGGGTACAAGGGCCGCAGGGCCAGCGGCGGCCGGAACGGGACCCGCTGGCCCGCCGGGACGGCCAGCCGGTTGGCGACCAGCCAGAGCGTCGCGGGGTCTACGCCGAAGCCGAGATGGCTGCACCGGACCTCGACGTTCTGGTGCAGCGCCGTCTCCGGCTCGATACACGTCTGCCAGGCCACCACGCCGTCCAGGCGAGAGTACACCGCGGTCGAGGGGACGCTGACGGGCTTGACACGCTGCTCGAAGGAGGGCAGATCGGCCTCGCTGGCGTGCAGGTGCCTGAGGCGCCGGAACGGGCGGTGGGCGTGGCTCTGCCGCAGGTCCCGTAGGGCGAACGGGCTGCCAAGGGTGATGACCTGCCGGACCATACGGGGATGACGACGGGCCATCTCCCTGGCGTACACGCCGCCCAGGCTCCAGCCGACCAGGGAGACGGGGCGCCCCGTCCGTTCGGCATGATCGAGGACGGCCCGGGGCAGGCCGGCCAGCACCGCATCGGTCGGCCCGTGGTTCCGGCCGAGATCCCAGCCGCGGACGTCGTAGCCAAGCCGGCGCAGGAACCCGCGCAGCGGTACCGTGCTCGTATCGGAGGCGAACAGCCCGGGCAGGACGAGCACCCCGTGGCCATCGCCGCGCGGGGCGGCCGCCAGTACCGGCGTGGCCAGCAGCAAGGCCGTGTGATCGGCCAGCCCGCGGACGGGCTCGGTTACGAGCAGTGTGGTAGATGGCCCGGTAGCCGCGGACTCGCCGTCACCGGAACCCCTGGATCCGCCCCGAACGAGGTACATCGCCGTTCCCTCCATCGCCGTGAGAGCCTAGGCAAGGTGGTGATACACACTTAATATATGTCTCACTTACCGGAATTGCCCGGTGCTGGCGATTGGGGGCGGGGATGAGCTTCAACCTTGCGACCATCCTGACCGAAGCGACCCTGGCCGCGCCAGACGCCCCGGCTTACCGCTTCGCCGGGACCACGACCACGTACCGCGAGCTCGACGAGCTGTCTGGCCGGTTCGCGGCTGGGCTGCGGGAGGCAGGCCTTAGCCCCGGCCAGGTGGTGGCGATGCAGCTGCCGAACATCCCGCACTTCCTCATCGGGTACTTCGGGGCGCTGAAGGCCGGGCTGGTGGTGCTGCCGCTGAACCCGCTGCTGGTGGCACCCGAGCTCGAGTACCACCTGACCGACTCGGCGGCGAGTCTGCTGATCGGATTCGAGGGCATGCACGCCGAGGCGGCCAAGGCCTGCGAGACGACCGGCGTCCCGCTGTACCTGGTCAGCCTGGGCGACGGGCCGCTGCCGGACGGCACCAGGTCGGCTCTCGCGCTGATCAGCGGCGCGCCGCTGGAAGAGCCGGGCGGGGACGTGGCGGCCCGCGACCCCGATGACACCGCCGTGCTCGTCTACACCAGCGGCACCACGGGCCGTCCGAAGGGCGCCGAGCTCACCCACTTCCAGCTGTACATGAACAGCACCGTGGCGGGCGGACTGTTCGGTGTGCGCAGCGACGACGTGGTGCTGGCGGTGCTGCCGTTCTTCCACGTGTTCGGCCTGTCGTCGGTGATCAACGTGTTCGTGCGGCACGGCGGCTGCCTGTCGATCGTGCCGCGGTTCCAGCCCGGCGCGGTGCTGGACGTGCTCGAGGCCGACCGGTGCACGGTGATCGGCGGCGTGCCGACCATGCTGCACGCCCTGGCCCAGCTGGACATCGCCGGCCGTGACCTGTCGGCGCTGCGGGTCGCGGTGTCCGGCGGTGCATCGCTGGCGGAAGACATCATGCGGACGTTCGAGGAGAAGTTCGGCATCGAGGTGCTCGAGGGCTACGGGATGACCGAGACCGCGAGCTCGTGCTCGTTCAACCGGCCGGGCGACCGGAAGGTGCTGTCCATCGGCAAGCCGATGTGGGGGGTGCGGATGCGGGTGGCTGACCGTGCCGGCCGGCCGTTGCCGCCGGGGCGCGAGCACGTCGGCGAGATCTGGATCCGCGGGCACAACGTGATGAAGGGCTACCTCGGGCGGCCCGAGGCCACGGCGGAGACGCTGCGCGATGGCTGGCTGCACTCCGGCGACCTGGGGTATGTCGACGAAGACGGCTTCTACTTCATCGTCGACCGGGCCAAGGACCTGGTGATCCGCGGCGGGTACAACGTCTACCCGCGGGAGATCGAGGAGGTCCTGTACGCCCACCCGGCGATCAGCGAGGCGGCCGTGATCGGCAAGCCGGACGAACGGCTCGGCGAGGAAGTCGTGGCCGTGGTGTCGCTGCGCCCGGGTGCGTCCGCGACCGCCGCGGAGATCATCGCCTACACCCGCGAGCAACTCGCGGCGTACAAGTACCCACGGGAAATCCGGTTCATGGCCGAGCTGCCCAAAGGTCCGTCCGGCAAGATCCTCAAGACCGCGCTGCGCGACGCCTGAAGCGCCCGGGGCGCAAGTGTCCTGCGGGCCGCGAGGCCGCAGAAAGCTCCGCCCATCTGGAGGGTTCGCTCCGTTTATCGTGGTGGATCGGGGCTCTGCGGTTGATCCGGGGGACCGGGATTCCCCCAATCAACCGCATAACCCCGATCAACCACCTAAGCGAGGGCGCAACTCGGACAAAAAGGACAAATTCCCCGGGATGGTCGGCTAAGAGGTTCGCGGCTAGCGGTTGCGCCAGCGCGGCGGGCGCTTCTCGGCGAACGCGGTCATCCCTTCGAGGGCGTCGTCGCTGGCCATGAGGTCGTCGAGGGCGGTGCTCGGGTGGCCGACGGCCGCGACGACGTCCGGGATGCCGCGGGTTTCCTCCATGATCCGCAGCGAGACGCGTACCGAGGTGGGTGAGCCCTCCAGGATCTCCGCGGCTAGGGCGCGGGCGCCGTCGAGCGCGGTCCCGGCCGGGACGACGCGGTTGACCAGGCCGTAGGCCAGGGCCTCGTCGGCGGACAGGCGGCGGGCGGTGAGGATCATCTCGGTGGCGACCTTGGGCGGCACGGTGCGGGGCAGCCTGACCAGGCCGCCGGCCCCCGCGACCAGGCCGACCCTGACCTCGCTGAGCGCGAACCGGGCCGTGGTGTCGGCCACGACCAGGTGGCAGGCCAGCGCGATCTCGCAGCCGCCGCCCATCGCGAAGCCGTTGACCGCGGCGATGACCGGCTTTGGCATGCTGGCCCGGCTGGTCAGCCCGGCGAACCCGTTCTTCGGCACCCACATGGGCTTACCTGATGCGGAGTAGACCAGGTCGTTGCCTGCGGAGAAGGCCTTCTCCCCCGCCCCGGTCAGGATCGCGACCCACAGGTCGTCGTCGGCGAAGTAGGCGTCGAAGACGTGGTCAAGCTCGTCGTTCGCCATCGGGTGCAGGCTGTTCCTGGACTCGGGGCGGTTGATGGTGACCTCGAGCAGGTGGCCGTCCCGGCGGACCAGCACGTGCTCGTACGCCTCGCGCAGCACCGGCGGCTCCGGCGGGAACAGCTCGTCCATCCGCTCCCGGCTGGTGGCGACCCGGTTACCGAAGCCGAACGACCGGACGTAAACCGCCTGGCCAATGGGCTCTTTTGCGGTGCTGAGCAGGTCCAGCAGGCCGGGGTCCTCGCCCTTGGCGACGAAGCGGCGCCCGTCGCGATCCAGGCGGCCGACGACGATGCCGGTGCGGCCGCCGTCGCGGCGGTAGGTGACGGTGTAGGTCTCGATGGTGGCCGGCCCGTCGGCGAGGCGGGCCTGCCCGGGTGCGGGCCAGCCGTCGATCTCGGCCTGCAGGTCCGCGCTGCGGTCCGGCCTCCAGGCGGCCGGGGTGGTGGAGTACACCCCGGCCGAGTACTTGCTCATGATGCCGCCGTTGGCGCCGACCAGGCCGTAGCTGCCGGGCGCGCGGCGGGCGCGCCGCACCGTCTCGGCGATGGCGTGCATGGAGTAGTTGTTGCCCGCGCCGCCGAAGAACGGCAGCCCGCCGGTGAGGGTGAGGCCGCGCGGATCGGCGGGGTCGAGGCCGAGCCCGTCGCAGATGTTGAACACCGGCGCGGGGAAGCAGCTGTACAGGTCGATGGTGGCCAGGTCGTCCGCCTCGATGCCGGCCACGCCGAGGGCATGCCGCACCGCCATGGCCGAGGCCGGGCCCGCCGACAGGTCGGCGCGCTCGAGCAGGTCCGGTTCGCGCAGGTCGGCGTGGCCGTGCAGGAATACCCAGCGGTCGGCAGGCACGCCCAGCCGACGGGCCGCGGCGACCGAGGCCAGCAGCACGGCGGCGCCCTGGTTGACCTTCTCCCGCGCCACGATGTAGCGGGTGTACGGATCGGCGATGGGCCGGTTCGCCTCGGTCGGCGTAAGGAGTTCCTCCGGGGTGCGCTCGACCGGCGCGGAGGCGTGCGGGTTGGCCGCCGCGACCCGGGTGAACGGGGCGAACAGCGCGCCCATCGCGGCCGCGTACTGTTCGCGGGTCTGCCCGAGGCGGGCGCGCCGGGCGTTGTCGATCAGCGCGTACTGGCTGGGCGCGCCGGTCAGCCCGTGCGCGGCCCGGTGCCGGGATATCATCCCCGCCAGCCCGTACCCGCGGTCTTCCAGGCTGCCGTCGGCGTGCTCGCTGAAGTCGGGCCGGTCGGGCCGGTCCCGCGCCTGGGCGAAGTGCTCGACCGTGGAGATGGCCTCCGAGCCGAAGATCAGCACCACCTCGCTGCCGCCGCGCGCGATGACCGCGGCGAACTCGTTGACCAGGTGCTGCGGGGCCTGCCCGCCGCTGACCTCCAGGACCGCGCGGGCCGGGCTCGCGGCGATCCGGCCGGCCACGGACCGGGGGTAGTTATCCGAACGGCCCAATGGTGCCCGCGCCCGCGGGTGGGAATTCTCGAACTGGCGGATTCCGACTGCCACCTCGATCGCCGCCGCGACGGCGGCGGGCTCGGCCCCGGTGTCGGCAAGCGCGTCGGCGGCCGCGTCGGCAGCCAGGTCAACCGGCGAGCGCCGCCGGTAGCCGGGTTCGCCGAGGCGCTCGGAGGACTGACCGACGCCCACGATCACCGGGGTGCGGGGATCGAGGGAGGGGTGGTCTTCCGAGGTACGGGGGTCGAGGGAGGGGTGGTCCGCGGGTGCGCGCAGATCGGCGGGCGGCTGGCTCATTCGCTGGCCTCAAGCTTGGCGAGATCCCGGATTCGCTGCTCGCAGTCGGCGACGATCTGGCGGGTGATCTCGCCGGCCGGCCTGATCCGCTCGAACGAACCGACGACCTGGCCGACGAAGAACGACTCGAGCCGGAGCGCGCCTTCATGACCCGTCCTGGCGGCCGCGTCGATCCGCTGCCACGCCTCGTTGACCAGCATCGGCTGCAGCGGCAGGGACAGCGGTGCCGGGCTGCCTGGCTGCTCCCACTCCTCGTGCCAGGCGCTGCGCAGCTGGCGGGCCGGCTTGCCGGTCCTCGTCCGCGAGCGCACCGTGTCCGAGCTGGCGGCCGCCAGGAACTTGGCCTTGATGGCCTGGTTGGCCACGTCTTCCTCGCTGGACAGCCAGACCGACCCGCACCAGACGCCGGCCGCTCCGAGCGCCAGGGCGGCGGCCATCTGGCGGCCGGACGCGATGCCGCCCGCGGCCAGCACCGGGCGTCCGGCCGCGATGTCGACGATCTCCGGCGTGAGCACCATGGTGGCGATGGTGCCGGTGTGGCCGCCCGCCTCGGTGCCCTGCGCGATCAGCAGGTCAACGCCGGCCTCGATCTGCCTGATCGCGTGCCTGGGCTGCCCGACCAGGGCGGCGACGGGCACGCCCTGCTGCCTGGCCCGGTCGACGAGGCCGGCCGGCGGCGGTCCCAGGGCGTTGGCGATGAGCCGGATCGGGTGGCGGAACGCCACGTCGAGCAGGGGGGCAGCGCCGTCCGCGGTGAGGCCGGCCGCGATTTCGTCGTGCTCGGGGTTTCCCGGGACTTCGGGGATCCCGTACCGGTCGAGCAGATCCGAGACGAAGGCCAGGTGCCCGTCCGGGATCTGGGCGCGCAGGCTCGCCACCAGGTTGGCCGGGTCGCCCGCCGCGAACTTCTCCGGGACGAGCAGGTCGACGCCGTACGGCTTGCCCTCGGTCTGCTCGTCGATCCAGGTCAGCTGGGCGTCGAGCTCGGCCGGGGTATAGGCCGACGCGCCCAGCACGCCGAAGCCGCCGGCGTTGGTGACCGCGGCCACCACGCCGGGCGAGCGGTTGAATCCGACGATCGGGTGCGGCACGCCGACCAGGTCGGTGAAGGCGGTTCTCATCAGCTGTGCTCCCTCCAGGTGATGGCGGCGTCGAGTGCCTCGATCCGGGTGCCGTCGACCAGTAGCGGGTTGACTTCGAGCGATTCCAGGTCCTCGCCCAGGGACAGGGCGAGGTCGCCGATCCTGGCGATTACCGCGGTCAGGGCGTCACGGTCGGCGGGCGCGGCGCCGCGGACGCCGTCCAGTACCGCGCGGCCGCGCAGCCGGTCCAGCAGCCGGCCCGCCTGCCGAGGCGTGACCGGCAGCGGCGCCAGCGCCGAATCCCGCAGCACCTCGACGAGCAGCCCGCCGATCGCCACGGCCAGGACCGGGCCCCACTGCGGGTCGCGGACCACGCCGACGAGGAGTTCGGTGCCGCCACGGCGCATCGGGCTGACCAGGACGCCGTCGATCCTGGCGCCGTCCGGGGCGGCCTCGGTCAGCGCCTGGTACGCCGCGCGGACGGCTTCCTCGTCGGGCGAGACGTCCAGCAGGACGCCGCCGACGTCGCTCTTGTGCAGGATCTCCCGCGAGACGATCTTGACCGACAGCGGGCCGCCGAAGCCGGCGGCCGCCTTGACCGCATCGGCGGCCGACCCGGCCAGCCGGGCCGGGACGACCGGGATGCCCGCGTCGGCGAGCAGCGTGCGCGCGTCCTGCTCGGTCCACCTCCCCCGCCGCCGGGCCGGTTCGGGCACGGGCACCTTGGCGGGCGGGTTCCTGGCCTCCGGCGAGCGGGTGACCTCCGACCACCAGGCGACGTTGCGCAGTGCCATCACGGCCTGGCGCAGCCCGGGGATGACATACGGCACCCCGCCCTGGGCCATCGAAGCCCGGGTAGAGCCGGTGACCGGCTGCATGACCTGGTTGATGTAGGCGGCGGGGCAGGACGCCGCCCGCATTCCGGCGCCGATCGCGTCCACGAACATCTGCCCCAGGTAGGGCCGGCCGGTGTCGATCCAGCCGATGCTGTTGACGACGCCGATGACGCCGATCGAGGGGTCGGCCGACATGGCCTCGATCGACCGGGTGAAGATCGTCGGGTCGATGACGGCGGCGCCGGTGACGTCGAGCGGGTTCTGCACCGTCCCGTACGCGGGCATGATCGCGGCGAGCGCGTCCCGGGTCGACGGGGCCAGCTCGGGCAGGTCGGCTCCGAGGTCATCGGCCCGGTCGGCGACGATGTCGCAGGCGCCGCCGGAGATCGACACGATGCCGATGCCCGGCCGGCCCAGCCGGCCGAGCGCGGCGGCGGCCCCGGCGGTGATCAGCATGTCCTCGATCGAGTCAACCCGGATCACGCCCAGGTCCGCGAAGACGGCGTCGATGACCCGGTCGTCGCCGACCAGCGCGCCGGTGTGCGCGGCCGCGGTACGGGCGGACAGCACGCTGCTGCCCGCCTTGAGCACCACGATGGCCTTGCCCGCCTGCGCCGCCCGCCGCGCGGCCCGGCGGAACGTCTCCGGGTCGCGCACGGTCTCCATGAAGATGGCGACGGCCCGGGTACCCGGGTCGTCGACCAGGTAATCCAGCACGTGCCCGGCCGTGATCATCGCCTCGTTGCCGAGCGTGACCAGGTACGACAGGCCGACATTGACCATCCGGGCGAAGTCCACCATGGCGGAGGAGCTGGCCCCGCTCTGCGAGAGCAGCGCCACCGGACCGCTTTCGGCGGGCAGCCCGGGGATGGAGCAGACCGGCACGCCGTCGGTGAGGTTGGCGAAGCCGAGGTGGTTCGGGCCGAGCAGCACCATGCCGAGCCCGGCCGCGTGACCGGCGAGCTCGGCCTGGGCGGCCCGGCCGGCCTCCCCCGCCTCGGCGTAACCGGACGACAGCACGCACGCATTGCGGATCCCGGCGGCCGCCGCGTCGTCCAGCGCCTCGAGCAGTCCGGCCTGCGGCACCATCAGGTACGCCACATCGACCGGCTCGCCGA
>Ga0335081_10000464_pt1 | contig 71141 bp, 63 predicted proteins | sample Lox_Sample_35_FD_206713 | JGI IMG/M metagenome (GOLD analysis project Ga0335081, IMG submission 206713) | Soil microbial communities from Loxahatchee National Wildlife Refuge, Florida, United States - Lox_Sample_3.5 | ecosystem: Environmental > Terrestrial > Soil > Wetlands | place: USA...
AACGCGTATGCGCCTTCCTTCACCGCATCCGAAATCTCCTTCATTTTGGCACTGCCTGCATCCTGTTTGTTCACCCACAGCGCGGTTATGATGCCGTAAATGACGCCGACCACGCCGCAGATCAGGGCAAATAAAATCGTGTTACTCATTGATCTCCTCCTTTAAATAAAATTATTTGGCATATCACAGATTAATACGCTGTTCAAATGTCCAGTGAATTATTCCTTCTCAATAAACTGCCTGATGCGATTCTTTCTATACGGCATCCCTCCCTCTGGAAGACTGTATTAACAAACAAAATTTTAATCTCCAAGTTCGCTGAGCTTTCCGCCGATCATGTCCTTAAGGTACTGGTTTTCTGCCTTGAGATTCTTGACCATGATCTTCACCACATCACGCATCGAAAGCACGCCGACAAGACCGCTCTGATCTACAATCGGCAAATGACGGATATTGTTCTGGGTCATAACGGTCATGACGTACTCAAGGTCATCACCGGGCTTTGAGACCAGGAGGTTGGTGGTCATGACATCCTTGATTTTCACATCTTTGCACTGGCGCGCTTCATTCGCCGCGTTTTTTACGATATCGCGCTCGGTGATGATCCCCGCGAGCGACCCCTTGTCCATCACGAGGAGTGCGCCGATCTTGCACTCTGTCATCTGCTTTGCGGCATCAAGCAGGGTCTGGTCGCTCATAACGCTGAAGCATTCAATGCCTTTTATACTTAATAGCTCTTTAACTTTCATGGCTTACTCCACAATGAGGTGAAACGGTTTGCTCAGTTTGAGAAAGCTGCCGAATCATCCCGGCGGCATACGATGTTGCTTGGCAATGGCAGCATAAGGCTGCCATCTATAAATCGTTTGAGAATTCCATTCTCTATAATTCTAAAGGAGTTTACTTCTTATCACGTCCGCTGTGACGAGCAAACACCATCGCGGTCGTGCGGTAGAACAAATGCGCGAACTTTGAATACGGTGCATATGCGAACAGCGACCATATGAACACGAGGTGGAAGTAGTATACAAGATATCCGGCGCTCATGTCAGCCAGCCGAAGCGCCCAGGAGAGCATGCCTGTCGCACCAACGCCCACCACGATCAGCAGGAAGATCCAGTCGAAGTAAGAGCCCATTCCTGCCTTACCGGCTTTGGCGAAGCGGTTAAGCAGGAGGATCACGACGCCGGCTGCAAATGCGATGGAGCTAATAAGGGCCAGGATCTTCACGGGATCGCTGTTCGGATAAGGGGATTCCCCGAAGTGGAAGGGCCCGAACGGCTTAATGCCGAGCAGTTCAAAACCGTAGAGGTAAACAATCGCCCACGTGGTCACGACCGCGAGACCTATAAAGCTGTAGAAGAGAAGCATGTGGCCCCACTGCCGCATCCGGTTCACATTGCAGTCTGCGAACTTCGAGTGGGCCAGGATCGTAGTGACGGAGGAAATGATGTCTCCCCCGAGACTACCGGTTGATTTCAGCTCTCCTGCCTGCGCCTTCATGCCGCTCCAGAGGCGTTTAATGCCCACGAAAGCCGATGCCGCGGCAAAGATGGCCGTCAGGATGAATACCGTGTCGATCACCGGAACGGGTACGAACTTGTGATAGGCCATGATGTTGCCTTCTGCCCTGGGGGCTGAAAAGTTACCGTTTCCAAGCACTACCAGAATGGCATAAAAAAGCACCATGGGGATTGCGAACAGGATCGGCAGGAGCTTCGCGTCCGTCGCGACCTTTGCCAAGAAAGGCACCATCGCAACGTGCTTGATGCTTTGCTTCCGGATGGCATTCAGTACTTCGCCGGGCTTTGCGCCGCGCGGGCAATAGGCAGTGCAGTCGCTGCACTGGTGGCAGAGCCACACATCGGGGCTGGCGATGAGCTTGTCCTTCTGGCCCCACTGGGCGAGGACCATCTCTTTGCGTGGGAAGGGGTTGCCCTCGGGCGTTACGTTACAGACCACCGAGCAGGTGGCGCACTGATAACACTTTTTCAGCGACTCCCCTCCGCCCTTGATGATCTCGTTCACAAATTGTAAATCGGGTTTGATAACCGTTGCTTCTGACATATACCTTATCCTCCAATAACTTTGTTAGGAGAGTGATTTAGCGCTTTTTTCCGCACTCCGCATTCCGCAGTCGGTTTACATGCTCTTGAACGGGTTCGGCCCAATTTCCTTCACCTTCTCCACGAACTCATTGATCATATCCGGGAGCTTGTCGTACTCGTTGATGGCGATCTGCATCAACTGGACGCGCTCCGACTCGAGCTGGAGACGATTCAGGGTCTCGCTCACCTTGCTGAAACGTGTGTTCGCAAGTTCGCTGCCTTTGACGAAATGGCACTGGTAGTTTTCGCCGAACTTGCATCCCAGGAGCAACATGCCGTCAATGCCCTTGGAAAGTGCGTCGGCGACCCATACGAGGTTCATGCCGCCCAGGCAGCGCATGGATACGAACCGCACGCTCGGGTCAATCTTCTTCCGGCTGATGGCTGCCGTGTCCAGCGCCGGGTAGGAGTCGTTCTCGCACACGAGGCAGGCTATACGGAACGTGTCTTCGTCATCGGGCACATCGATGGCCTTGAGCATGGAGCCCACGATGTCGACGCTGTAGTCCTTAAAGGACACAATGCGCTCGGGGCAAGCGCCCATGCAGGTGCCGCAGCGGCGGCAGCGGTTGATCTTGTAGAACGGGATGCCTTTCTCGTCCTCGTCGATGGCTCCGAAGGGGCACTCTTCCGTGCAGCGCTTACAGGCCGTGCACTTGATCAGCATCGGATCGGGGAAGGTCACGTCCCAGGCCCGGGGGTGCACAGCAACGCCGCGCGCGACATGGTCAATCGCCTGGATGGCCTTGAATGCCGCTCCGGCCCCGTCTTCCTGCGCTTCGGCCATGTTCATGGGCTGGTGCACGCCTCCCGCTGCATAGATGCCGGTCCTGCGCGTCTCGTACTGAAAACAGATGAAGTTCGAGTCCGCAAAGCCCGACGCGCCTTCGAGGGTCGGGATTTCTGGACCCTGGCGGTAGCCGAGGTTCAGGATGTAATCGGGCTTGGGCGTCTGGTCAAGATAATTCTTTTTGGCTTCGTCACCGGCGCCTGCAGCCTTGGTAAGGCCGTCAGCATATTCTTGGGGTCCGCGGGTGGTCGGGACCATGCCTGTGGCAAGGACCACGAGGTCGGCCTCGACCTTCACCTTTTCGCCGGTCTTCATGCCGAAAAGCGTGTTCTCCATTTCAACGTACAGGTTGCCGTTCACCGCTTCGGAAATGCCGGTCACATCGGCCTTCGTCAGCATGACGCCCGGATTGTTCTGGGCCTCTTTATAATAGAGCTCGGTCCTTCCCGGCGTCCTGATGTCCTTGTAGAAGATCATGGCAAGGGCGTCCTCATTCTGACGGACATACTGCGCTTGCTTGAGCGAGGTGGCGCAGCACATGGACGAACAATAGGGAAGGTGGTTCGGATCGCGCTGCCCAGCGCACTGCACGAAAGCAACCTTCATTGCGGGTTTTCCGTCCGAAGGACGAAGGAGCTTTCCATTGTTCTTCTTTGCGATCTCTTCGAGCTCGAAGTTCGTGACCACGTTCTTCATCTTGCCGTAGCCGAGGTAGTCGAGCTTGCTCGCATCGTATGGCTTCCATCCAGATGCCATGACTATGGCCCCGATTTTCATGGTCTCACCGTTTGAGAGCGTCACGTCATACAAGCCTGGCTGGCCATCCGTCTTGGAGACCGTTGTTGACTTGTAGACCTTGATGTTCGGGTTGCTCTCAACCTCACTCACGGTCTTGGCAATATCAGTATCAACGACGAGTGGCTTATTGATATAGGAACCGGTCGGGATCTTCTTATAGAGTTTATTCACGATGCCGCCAAGCTGGGCGTCCTTCTCAACGAGCACGACCTTCTGGCCAGCGTCTGCGGCCGAGAGGGCCGCGGTCATGCCGGCGATGCCGCCGCCAATCACGAGGATCGTACTGCTCAAATCCGGCAGGATGTTCGGCTCAGGCAGATCGCCTTTCTGGGTCCTGACGATCCCCATGTTAAGGTAATCGTAGGCGGCATCGTTCGTGGCATCCGTGTTCGGTTCCATGGTCCAGGCCACGAACTCGCGGATGTTCACGCGCTCGACGAGCGCGCCGGGAAAATCGAACTCTTCGTACTTGACGCGGGGCGAGCAGGCCGCGATGATGACCGTGTTCACGCCTTCTTTCGCCATGTCGTCCTTTATCAGCTGAACGCCCTCGGGGCTGCACAGCGCATCGTGGAATTTATAATTCTGGACTTTTTTGGCCGCACCGGCGACCTTCTCTACGTCCATCGCCTCCTTGATGCCGCATCCCTTACAGATATATACGCCGAATTTCTTCTCCATCCTTATTTCCTCCTCAAGCTCTGGATGCTCTTCATCACCACACCGGTGGCGTCCTGCGCCGACCGCGCAACGTCGACGGGGGTCTTGAGCGTCCCGGTGGCATAGATTCCCTTCGGGAGCGTTGCCTGGTCCACAAATCCGTCGTCGGTCGCGGCAATACCTGCGCTCTTGAGGGACTCTACCGCAGGCTGCATGCCCGTCGCCAGCACCACCATGTCGAAGGCCTCGGTAACCTTGCCGCCGCCGTGGATGTCCTCGGCCGTCACAGCCACGTCGCCATTCTGTGCCTGCTCGATCTTGGCGACCTTTCCCTTGAGGAAGGACACGCTCTGGTCTTCCTTGATCTTGGTATAGAACCGGTTCTCATAGAGGCCGGGGGTTCGCATGTCGATATAGAAGATCTTTGCTTTAGAATCAGGGTAGAGCTCTCGTACATAGGTCGCCTGCTTGATCGAAGCCAGGCAGCAGATGTAGGAGCAGAATGGCAGATGGTTCTCGTCCCGCGAACCGGCGCACTGCACGAAGGCGATGTTCTTCACCTCTTTTCCGTCTGACGGGCGCACAATCTTGCCTGCCGTGGGTCCGTTGGGAGATGCCAGCCGCTCCATCATCATATTGGTGATCACGTTCTGGACCTTACCGAAAGCGAGATTATCCATCTTCGCGGCGTCATAGGGGTTCCAGCCCGTCGCCATGACGACTGCGCCAACCTTGACGTTCACGGTCTCGGGTTTCATATCGAGGTGGATCGCGTCGTACTTGCATGCCTCTGCGCACTTGTTGCAGGCCGGACCTTTGCAGACCTTGCCGTCGATGACGTACTGAAGCGGAAATGCCTGATTGTGCGGGAGATAGGCCGCCTTGGTTTTGCTCATGCCGAAGTCAAAATCGTTTGACCGCTCGATCTCGCAGGCCTCTGCGCACTTGTTGCACGCAACGCACTTATCGTTCACGAACCGGGGCTGCACCTTGATGGTCACGTCGAAATTGCCCTCTGAGCCCGAGATCTTCTCTACTTCGGCCATGGTATAGATCTTGACCTTGCCGTTGTTCTTGATCCGCTTGTACTGGATCTCGAGGCCGCAGTTCGGCGGGCAGAGCTTCCAGAAGTACTTGTTCAGCTGCGTCACCCGGCCACCGAGATAAGGGTTCTTTTCCACGATAATCACATCGGAACCCGCTTCCGCGGCCTCTACCGCCGCCGTGAGGCCGCTGAAGCCTCCGCCGACAACCAAAACCTTATTTTCCGCCATGGTATCTTCTTCCTCCTTAAGGCAGCAAATAATTCACCATCACAAATTGAAAATTGGAAATTTTAAAAGTTGGAGCGATGCGGAGCGAAACTATCGGACACTGAGCATTTTAGAATTTTCAACTTTCAATAAATCTCCGGGGAGGGTTACCCCTCCCCGGATTGATGTTCAACTTATGGAACCAGCTGTACGTAGGGAACCTTCTTCACTTCCCAGGTGTCCTTCTCGATATCGTACTTGGAGTTCACGAAGCACTTCCAGTTGTTGTCGTCCACCAGGTCGAAGTCGCCGCGATAGTAGTAACCAGGGTACCGCGACTCTTCCCTGAACAGGATGTGCCGCGCATGGGCTTCCACCGACAGGATACGGTGATAGTTCTCCCAGCAGCGCATCAGCTCGTGCAGGTTGCCTGCAGCCATCTTTGACGTGTCTTCCTTGAGCATCTGGAGCTGCTTGAGGCCTTCGGTAAGCATGGTCTTGGAGGTCATGTACCAGGTCGAGATCCCGCCAAAGTACTCGTCGGAGATCTTCTGCAGGCGGGTCTGGAGCATCTTCGGCTTGATGTAGTTCGGGTTGATCTCCGGTGCCGTGGTGTAGGTCTTGTACTTTTCATAGACCTCGAAGGGCAGGTACAATTCGGCCGCCAGGTGGTCCGCCGTCTCCTTGATGGTCGGTGTATAGTTCGGGTGGTCGACGATAAAAGCGATCGCGTTCTTGGCCGCGATACGTCCTTCTGCGTGCGAACCCGAGGAGAACTTGTGGCCCGACGCTCCGCAAATGTCGCCGCACATAAAGAGACCCTTTACGGTCGACTGGCGGTTGTAGCTCCCCGCCGGCCATTTCTTGTTCCACTCTTCCGGAGCGCCGAGGTCCTCGGGACCGCAGCACCAGAAGCCCGCGCAGCCAGCATGCGAACCGAGGAGGTATGGCTCGGTCGGCATGATCTCGGACGGAGTCTTGTCTGGCTCGATGTTCTTCCCGGCCCAGAGACCGGCTTGGCCGATGGCCATGTCGAGGAAGTCTTCCCACGCCTCTGCCTCGAGGTGTTTCACCTTCTTGGCGCCCTCTTTGTCGCCGAGCTTTTCCTTGAAGGTCTTGTTGATCGCCGCCATGGCATCATCGGTCCTCATGAGGATGGGGCCTTTGCCCAGCTTCATGTCACGCATCATGAGGTGATTGCGGATAGCCGTGCCAAGGGCATCGACATACTTGCCGTACTTCGCCTTGGCCTCTGCCAGGGCTTCCGCATTGGCGCAATAGTCCTCGCCGAGACTGTTGGTCGCCTTGGCCTTGAAGAACAGGAACCAGGCGCCCACTGGGCCGTAACCGTCCTTGAATCGGGCGGGCACGAAGCGGTTTTCCATCATGGTCAGCTCTGCGCCTGCCTGCAGGCCAAGGGCATAACCGGAACCGGAGTTCCACACCGGATACCATGCGCGGCCCTGGCCTTCCTGGGTCGAACGGGGACGGAACACGTTCACTGCGCCGCCGGCCGCAAGCACCATCGCCTTCGCCTTGAAGACATAGATCTTGTTCTCACGAACGCTGAAGCCGGCTGCGGCGGCGACCCTGTTGGGCTCCTTGGCATCCTTATAGAGCTTCACGATGAACACGCGTTCGTAGTGATTCTGCTTTACACCCGTTGCTGCCCTGTTGGTCTCGAGGGCCTTCTTCGCGGCTTCCGCAACGATGACCTTGTAGGACTCACCGTTGATCATGATCTGCCACTTGCCGGAGCGTACCGGCTTGCCGCCATCCTTCAGCATGGCCTTTCCAGCTTCCTTTGCCTGGAAGCCATCGAGGGAGAAGCCGTCGTCGCCAACTTTCCAGATCGGGAGGCCCCACTCCTCGAATAGCTGCACGGAATCATCAACGTGACGGCCGAGATCATAGACCAGATCCTCGCGGATGATTCCCATGAGGTCGTTTCTTACCATTTTGACATAGTCTTGCGGATCGTTCTCGCCCATGTAGGTATTGATGGCCGACAGACCCATGGCGACGGCGCCGGATCTGTCGGTCGCGGCCTTGTCCACCATGGTTATTCTCATCTTCTTGGGGTTTGCCCAGCGGGCACCTTCGAACGCCGCGCCGCAGCATGCCATACCGCCGCCGATGAGGAGGAGATCGGTCTCAACCTCTTCGATTGCGGGTTTTGCGCAAAACGAAAATGTACAGGTTTCTTTTTCCATTTGTCATTTCCTCCTTATTTCTTGATAACCGGCATGGCCTTCGCAGTAGTGAAGTAGCCCGGCTGTTTGAGTTTTGCCATATCTGCTTCAGGTTTGCCCTTGTAGGGATCGACCGAACCTTCGGCAGTGGTCCTGATCGGGAACTTGAACCGCTTCAGGATCCCGTTCCGGAATTTGATGGTCCACATGATGGAGTCCGTACCCCTCATCGGGATAACGTTAGCTCCGAGGGGGCAGAAATCCTGGTAGCCCCTGATCTCGATCGCCTGCTGCGGGCAGATCTTCACGCAGTTGTAACACTCCCAGCACTGCTCTGGCTCCTGGTTGTACGCCTTCATGAGGTCCCTGTTCAGGGTCATGAGGTCGTTCGGGCAGATATACTGGCAAGCAGTCTTATCCTGCGCCTTGCAGCCGTCACACTTCTCTGTAATCACATAACTCGGCATGTTTCTAAACCTCCTATCTATGGAATGTAGTCAACTGCATTTTGCAGTCGTTAAAGCGTGGTTACTTCTGCGTATGGATGCCCTCTGCGTGACCGTGCAGTTTGATCTCCACCTTCTCGGTGAGACCCGCATAGTATTTCTTGAGGATCTCGAGCACTTCGGGGCGGCTGAAGTGATCGGGGACGTTCTCGCCCTCGGAGAGCATCTTCCGTAGCTTGGTGCCGGACAGCATGAGCCGGTCTTCCTTCTGATGCGGGCAAGTCTTCATGGACGCCATGCCGTCGCACTTGAAGCAGTAGAACGTATGGTCGATCTTGAGCGGCTGGGTCTCGAGCGCGCCCCTCGGGATCTCGTCGAAGATCTTCTGGGCATCGAACGGACCGTAGTAGTCGCCGACGCCGGCGTGGTCGCGGCCGACAATCAGGTGGCTGCAGCCAAAATTCTGGCGGAAGAGCGCATGCAGAAGCGCTTCGCGCGGGCCGGCATACCGCATTTCCATGGGGTATCCGCACTGGATGACGGTGTCCTTCACGAAGTACTTCTCCATGAGGGTATCGATAGCATTGGCGCGGACATCGGCCGGAATATCACCCTCTTTGAGCTTGCCTAGGATCTGGTGGATCAGAACTCCGTCCATGGTCTCGATGGCGATCTTGGCGAGGTACTCGTGCGAACGGTGCATGGGGTTCCTGGTCTGGAACGCTGCGATCTTGCTCCAGCCCTTCTCCTCGAACATCTTGCGGGTCTGGGCCGGGGTCATGTAGATGCCCTTGAATGTCTCTGGGAAGTGAGCCTCGGAGAGGACCTTTACCGGACCGGCCAGGTTAAAGTCGGGCTGGTTCATGACCTTTTGTACGCCCGGATGGCCGGCAACGTCCACGGTGCGGAAGATCTGCTTGCACTCATGCTCCTTGTCGGCCTTGGACATCGCGTACTTTTCGGTCACCTTCATGGTGGCCATGATCGTGCCAGACTCGTCGTCGACGAGGGTGATCTCTTCGTTTTTCTTGACCGAGTTCGCGAACTCTGCGCTTGCGGAAAGCGTCACCGGTACAGGCCAGAACGTCCCGTCCGTCATCTTGTACTTGTCGCATACGCCCTTCCAGTCCTTCTTCGACATGAAGCCTTTGAGCGGGGTGAAGGCGCCGATGCCCATCATCACGAGGTCCGCGGTCTCGCGCGATGAGATCTTGAGCTGCTTCAGCTTCGCGGCCTTCTTGAGCTCCTTCTGAAGGGCCGTGCCGGTGAGAAGAAGCGGTATGAGCTTCTTCTGTTTGCCGTGAGGTTTTACCAGTGCCATAACATGTTCCTCCTTTAAAGAATTTTAAAATATATTCTACTGTGGCCTAACGCCACAACTCTTACCCGAGGACCGCCGTCACCTTGTTGAAGATATCGTTGATGCTGCCCACACCCATGACGGTCTTCATGATTTTTTTCTTTGAGTAGTAATCGATAAGCGGCGCAGTCTGCTTCTGGTATACGTCGAGACGCTTCTTGATTGTCTCTTCCTTGTCGTCGTCGCGCTGGAAGAGCGCTCCGCCGCACTTGTCGCAGACACCGTCCTTCTTGGGAGCCGAGAAATAGATGTTGTACATCTGCTGGCAGCCTTTGCAGGTCCTGCGGCCGGTAAGGCGCTTCAGGAGATCGTTCATGTCCACGTCGATGTTAAGGGCCACGTTGAGCGGCGCCCCCATCGCGGCGAGCATCTTGTCAAGCGCTTCTGCCTGGGCTGTATTGCGCGGGAACCCATCTAGGATGAAGCCGGCTTTGCAATCGGGCTGTTTGATGCGCTCTTCAACGAGGCCCAGCACGATCTTGTCGGACACGAGACCGCCCTGATCCATGATAACCTTAGCTTCTTTGCCGAGAGGCGTGCCGTCAGCAACGGCTTTGCGGAGGATGTCTCCCGTAGAGATCTGTGGAATCTTGTACTTCTCAGTCAGCATCTTTGCCTGCGTGCCTTTGCCGGCACCGGGAGCTCCGAGCAGCACTACCCTCTTTGCCATCAGGTGGATCCTCCGTAGAAAAGATTTATTTCAGAAAGAGAGAATGATAAAAGGCGCAATAACACCTTCTTGAGTTTTTAACCGGCCTATAATCGTTGAAAAAGAGTTTTTTTTCAAGTTAAAAATTATAATTTGAATATTAGTTTTGTTTATAAATGGGGTTCCTCGTGAAGAAAATCGGCCAGTTTTTCAAGAGCTTTGCCACGGTGACTGAGGCGGTCCTTCTCCTCTCCGGACATCTCAGCAAAAGTTCTTTTATGGCCATCAGGGATGAAAACTGGGTCATAGCCGAACCCGGTATTGCCTCTGGGTTCATGTCCAATACGACCTTTGGCGTAGCCAAAGAAAGTCTTTACCGTGCCGTCAGGGAAGGCGAGGGCTATGCAGCAGACGAATTGGGCACTCCTTTCAGCGTCCGGGACATCCTCGAGTTCGGCAAGAAGCTTCTCGTAATTTCTGATGTCGTTCCCGCTGGTGCCGCCGGCGTATCGGGCGGAATAGACCCCGGGGGCTCCGTTCAAAGCATCGACTTCTAGTCCTGAGTCGTCGGCAAGGGCGTGTTTACCCGTGCATTGGCAGACCTCGATTGCTTTCTTGGCCGCATTCTCCTCGAAGGTGTCCCTGTCCTCCACCGTTTCAGGGCAATTCGGGAAATTATCGAGAGAGAGGATGGTTACGGGCAGGTCAGCAGCAATCCGCTTGATCTCTTCGATCTTTTTTTTATTGCGTGTCGCGAGAACAATTTCCATTTTTTTCGTTGTTCCCGCGAAAGCGGGAATCCATGATCCTTGTTTCTTAAAAGGAAGGTTCACCGTATCACAAATAACGGGGCTTTGCAACAGGAGAGGCGAGGGCGGCTATACATGAACGGAATTTAAACTTCAGGAGGAACAAGGAAGAGGAGTGTTCATTCTCTCTCATTCTGAAGATTATTCAACTGGATAGTGGCTGTATGGATTGCTTTTGCAATGCCTGAATTGTTCGGATCGAATGCAAGGATGCTCTTCCAGATGGAGATCGCCTCGGCGAGGTTGCCTTTTCTGTAATAGGCCAGTGCTCGTTGCGAAAGGTGCGAACTGCAATCCTCCAATCTTGCATTGAGGAATCCCTTGTCAAACGACAGCTCCGGGATGAGTTCCTGATAATACGGATAGTTTTTCGATAAGACAAAATATGCCCGCCCTGATGAGGCAAAATCCTCTCTGGTGAAAGCCTCATCGGCGAGACGATGAATATCCTCTATGGTTTTGCGGTAGTTCGTGCTGAGCGTCGGATGCTTAGGATGTTTTCGGCAGGCATCGGCATAGACGTCCATAGCGCTTTTATAATCACCCTCGGCTAGATACTGTTCGGATTCCATACGCGTTCGTTCGATTTCCATGCGTGTTCGATCTGTCGTCGCACGTTCAATCGCTGCTTTTTTCTGCGGCATGCATGAGGGAAACACCAAAAATATCAGGACCGCATGGAGAGTTATTATTTTCCAGGAAAGAAGCTGCATTCTTTTCTACCCTCGAGTCTCTTGCATTTCCCGGGTAATCCGCTTATCCATGATCCTGGTGAAGACCTTCACGAGATCGGGATGGAATTGCGTGCCGGCGCAGTCCATGAGTTCCTCCAGCGTCTCCATTTCTGAAATGGCGTTCCGGTAGGGTCTGTTTGACGTCATTGCGTCATAGGAATCGGATATGGCGATAATTGCGGCAAACAGGGGAATGGCGTCACCCTTCAGGCCGTCGGGATACCCTTTGCCATTAAACCATTCGTGGTGGTGCCTGACCGGCGGTATATATTTTTGCAGTGACGATGCTTTGCTGAGAATAGCAGCCCCGTATTCGGTGTGGCGCATCATTTCCTTATACTCCCATGCGTTCAGCTTTTCTCTTTTCTGGAGGATCAAATCCGGCGTTTTGATCTTGCCAATGTCGTGGAACAGGCACGCGACCTCGAGTTCTTCCAACGACGCGTTGTTCAGACCGATTTCCCTCCCGAGCTGCAGAGAAAGCATCGAAACCCTCGTTGAGTGCCCGTGGGTATAGGGGTCTCTTGCGTCGATTGCCGCGGCAAGCACCCTCACCGTGGAAACATATGAGTCCTCCAAATCTTTAGCGTATCTATTGAGCTTGCTGCTCTGTTCGTCTATCAATACCATCATTTCATTGAAGCTTGCAGTCAACCTCCCGAACTCGTCTTGCGAATAGATTTTGAGCTGTCGATACTTTTTCCCCTCTTTGAGGTCGTCCACGCCTGCGGAAAGCTCTTGAATCGGTCTGGTCAAAAACGATGAAAGGGTAATGCTGCCGGCAATGCCAAGCAGCAGAATTACCGAAAAGAACACCATGATTCCCTTTCGCGCCGCATGCTGTGCGTCCTGCAGCGACGATTTGTTTACGCTGAGAATAACCGTACCCTGCCGCTTATTGAATGTGTTAATGGGGCTTACGATATTAAAACTTTCAACGGATGGGCTCGTTGATTCCGTTATCGTAGTCCCATCAGCGCCTTGCTGGAGTAAGCGCCCCTGAGGGGGCGATAGTGTCTTTCCGGTCTTGGCTATATCGCTGTGCGCTATGATTTTCATATCGGGATCCACTATCGCTATAGATTCTACATCCCGATTGGTCTCGCGTATCCTGAAAACCATGTTGTCAAGGGCGAGTAAGTCCTTTGAGAGCAGACTGTAACCCGCAGATGCCGCCGCACTCTTTGAAAGCGCTTCCGATCTTTTGAGCACCTCATTGAGGAGATTATGGTTCATAATCGTGAGGGTGATGGTGTAGAAAGCGAGGGCGGAAACAATAAGTAGGAGCAGCACCATGCCGGCAATTTTGAATCTGATGCTGTTAAATTTGGTGAGCATGTCGATATGAAATCCTCTAATTAATGGACTATCAGTGCATCACCGGGTAGAAATGTAAATTAGCAAAGTAATACTAAAGTATACCGTAAACCATCTATTTTGACAAGGGAAAATTGTTATGACATATTTTTTTATTCAACAATTCAATTATATATAGTCTTACACCGTGCTCGTTTGCTCCTCGAATCTGCAATTTTTTCTGCCGCAATATACTTCTTATCGGCTACTTTCACGATAAATTTAAATCCTTCACATTGTTGGAGATTGAAACAGCGCCTCTATTCCCCCGTGAATAAATCTTCTCACTTTTATTGATAGAGGATCTCGGACAGGGCTGACTCGATGATCTCCGTCCTCTCAGCTTTGACATGAAATTTTCGCAGCGGCCGTCAGCGCTTCTTTTGCCCTGAGAAGTCCCGTGATGGTCTCGTTTACGGGCACGCGAATACCCATGTCTCGCGCGAGCATGACGATGGCGCCATTCAGTGCGTCGATTTCGAGCCGCTTAAACGCCTTGACGTCGTAGTACATGGACGGGAAATGCTTTGACGTGGACGGTACAAGGTTGGTGTAGAAATGTTTGAGATACTCCTCTGCTGATTTCCAGTTCAGAGGCATTCCATGCGCCTTTGCAACACGGAATATTTCGTCGATGATCGAGTTCATGATCTGCCGCGTTTCGGCATTCTCCGCGAGCTGGCCGTAGGTGCACTCGAGGACCGCACCGAGCGGGTTGAGCGCCGCATTGTAAAGTATCTTGTCCCAGAGGATAGCGTAGACGTTCTCCGCGTATGAGGTTGGAATGCCGGCTGCGGTGAGCACCACTGCTACCTTCTGAACCCTGTTACGGTCCACCGCTCCGTGGGGTTGGCCAATCCGGACATCGTCGGCGATGACCGTGACCTCTGCTTGTCCTGGCGCGTGTAGCTTTACGCCGAAAATGATCCTCGCCAAGAGTGTGCGTTCTTTGCCGACAACGGTTGACACTATTTCGTAGTTTCCGTATCCGTTCTGGGCTGTGATAACGAGGGTATGCTCTCCCACGAGCGGTTTCACCTGTGCAATCGCTGCTGCCGTATCGTAAGACTTGACAGTGAGGATGATGATGTCGATTTTTCTTTTCCTGAGAGGGTCGATGGAGCTGTATATCCCGTCGAGAGCCGCCTCATGCTCACCCCAGATGCCTGTGACACGGACTCTCCGGTTAGAATGAGCGGGCAGATACTTGTCCTTCGTGAGCGCGAATACAGAACAGCCAGCTTTTTTCAAGAGCGTTGCGAACACGGTTCCTAGTGCGCCGAGGCCCGTTACAAGAATTGTATAGGAGGATGATGTATTCATAGCGTCGACCGCATGTCCCCAGGGGGCCGGTGTTAGTGAGTTTGCCGGGATGCTGTTTGTCTACGACTCATGCGCTCTTTCCCCAGGACGGTCAGCCCCACACCACCGATTATAAGCAGGCTGGCTGTGACCAGCCGTATTGAAATGGCCTCCAACAAAAAGACCACTCCACTAAAAGCCGCAATGACGAAGCCGAAAGTTGCACAGTAGCCGCCCGCGTTGCTGTGAGTCCCTGCAAGGCTGCATACCAGCTTACACAGCCCATTCCGAAGGCCACAGATCCGGAGATTTCAAGAAGCCGCCCATTAATCAACATTAAGGTAGGATGTGCATTCATTGCATTGGTTGTTATGGAACCATATCATAAAATGTACGACTGTTTTAAGTATATCATGCTGGGACGAAAGGATGTTCTCTCTTGCTTCCTAAAGGTATCACCACAGATCCAGCCTTCGGGAGGTGATTGTTGATATGAGTGAAAGGGTGCAGGGAGTCCGTGTGTCCTTGCAAATCCTTCGAATGCAGGTAAGCGCTCAAGGTCGAACACTGCCGACTAGCCCCCCATACGAACCCCAATCAAACTTTCATCCGATCCCGATTTAGCAGACAGTGGTCATTCCTGCCTTTAGGCAGGTAACGCGCATAAATAGTACCAATTTACTCCTATATTTTTCTGCGTATCCGCAGATATCATGCTATATTTGAATCATAAGATTTGATTGTAAACGATATGACTTGATGGCAGGGGAAGGAGGGGCTTGAGCAAAGCCTGATTTCCCGGTGCAACGTTAAGTCAAGGAGGTATCCATGGCAACTGTAAAAGACATAAACGTTAGGGGCTTTTGCGATGTAGCGTACACAGAGCTCTCGGGAATGAAAAAGAAGATACTTGACACGCGGGATGATCTTGCTCGTACCTACGGAGCGAAGACCAAGGTCTTCGGGGTGTACGAGCGCCATCTCCGAGAGCTCGCCGACCAGATCGAGTGGAAAATCCAGATCCTTTCGCATGCATGCCCCTTCGACTGGAAGGGCTCGACCGAATACAATGATAACATCGTCTCGGTCGGTCCGGCTGAAAGGGCTCCGGAGATCGATTTTTCCGGCGGTTATCTCGGTGGGTAACCGGATCCGGGAACCAGTGCGTTGAAGGCCGGCTGAAGAGCTTTCGCCGGTCTTTTTTTGTAAAAAGGCTATCGGTGGCTGAGAAGAGTGACGGGCTGTTCAAAAATCTCTCTGCTCTTCCCTTTGGGAGCGGAGCAATGATCTCTCGCATTTAAGATGCAGTTAGTGAACGATTGCCGTGTCACGAAAATCACTCCTCACCATGGTGTAATAGGTGGTTCTCTCCAGCCCGTTTTAACCTTGATAATCTTCATCTCGATACGGGCTAGTATCATTTAAATTTCTGATCCCCGTTATACCCTTCAATGTTGGCTATCTCGTCCTCCCTGAGACGGAGCTCCGCCGCACGCATCACGCCTTCGGCCTGCATCTCGCTGCGCGCCCCGACGATAGCACCCGTGACAAGACTATTTCTGAGTGTCCAGGCGATTGCCACCTCGCCAGGTGACCGGCCGTGACGATTGCCCACCGTGCGGAGCCGCTCGACCAAGGCAAGGTTCCTGGAGAGGTTCGGCTCATTGAATTCAGGATTCCTGCTCCGCCAGTCGTCAGGAGGGAGATTCGCAGCCCGTTCGCGAGTCATTGCTCCGGTCAGCAGTCCCGACGCCATCGGCGCGTAGACGATCACGCCGATACCTTCCCGCTGGCAGAACGGGAGGATCTCCGTCTCAATTCCGCGCCGGATGAGTGAATAGGGCGGCTGCAGCGAGGTAACGCGCGCAATGGCCTGCGCCCGCTTTAACTGTTCCACACGGAAGTTCGACACGCCGATCCAGCGTACCTTTCCCTCGCGCTGCAGGGCAGCCAGTGCTGCCCACCCCTCTTCGAGCTCCGGCCCGTCGTCCTCGGGCGGCCAGTGGACCTGATAGAGGTCGATCGCATCGACGCGGAGCCGGCGCAGGCTTGCTTCGCATTCCTGGCGGACCGACGCGGCTTTGAGCGACCGGTACACCCGCCCTTGCACGTTCCAGCGCAGCCCGCACTTAGTGAACACGTACGGCCGCGGTCCCGGCCGCCCTGAAAGAGCGCGTGCCACGATCACTTCGGAGTGGCCCAAGCCGTAGACCGCTGCTGTATCGATCCAGTTGACGCCCATATCAAGGGCCCTCCGTATCGCGGCAATCGAGTCATCGTCGTTCTGCGGTCCCCAGGCGTACTCCCAACCAGAGCCGCCTATTGCCCATGCCCCGTAGCCTACGGCTGTGATCGCAAGATCGGAATTCCCAAGTAATCGTTTCTGCATAGTGTTCTCCCTTTAAGAGACAATCGTCACAATGGATTTCTAAAGACCATAGGCAAAAATTAAATGACATTTTGAAAGCCGCCCTCGGACTGGTCCAGGGCGTTAATTCACTTTCCTGTGAGGTGCAAATCCCCTTCTGAGGGTGTTTTCGCTTGTACATACGGGATTCATGAACTGAAGAAGATAATCGGGCCCGCCGGCCTTCGAGCCGACTCCCGACATGCCAAATCCCCCAAAGGGCTGCCTGCCGACGAGTGCACCAGTGATCTTTCTGTTTATATACAGATTGCCAACCAGGAATTCTTCTTTGACTTTCTGAATGTTTGCGGGACTGCGCGAATAGAGGCCCCCTGTCAAGGCGTAGAGACTTTCGGTTGCCATCCGGATCGCCTCATCATTATCCTTTGCCCTCATGATTGCAAGCACGGGACCGAATATTTCCTCTGTTGCAATGCGGGATTCGGGCTTCACATCTATAAATACGGCGGGACCGATGAAAAATCCGTCACCCGAGACCTTCCGTTCGAGTAACACCTTGCCCTCCTGCTTGCCGATCTCTACGTATTCCATAATTTTCTTCTGTGCGACCCCATCAATCACCGGTCCCAGGAAGATGCCCGGTTCTTCGGGCGGTCCCAACCGCATGCTCTCGATCGCTTCCCTCAGCCGTTCACAGAGGATGGAGAATATATCACCTATGACGATCACCCGTGAGCAGGCTGAACATTTCTGTCCCTGATACCCGAAGGCCGATTCGATGATGCCCTGCACCGCCTCATCGAGGTCTGCGGTCTCGTCGACCAAGACCGCGTTCTTCCCACCCATTTCGGCAATCACTTTTTTTACATTTCGCTGGCCCATTGCTGTCTCGCTGGCAAGCTGTACGATCCGGAGACCCACCTCCTTCGATCCGGTAAAGGCAATGAAATCGATGGCAGGATGGGAAACGAGATATTCTCCTATTTTGCTCCCCGGTCCTGGAAGAAATTGGAGGACTCCGGAGGGGAGGCCGATAGATTTGAATACCTCGAACAGTTTATATCCCGTGATGGGCGAGAGTCCCGAGGGTTTAAAGATCACACAGTTCCCGCTCACGATCGCCGCAGAGGTCATACCCGTCGCGATCGCAAGAGGGAAGTTCCATGGAGAGATGACGACACCGATCCCTTTCGGCAGATATCGATATTCGTTATCCTCACCTGGGTAATCTCCTAGAATTTTGAGTTTGCCAAGCCGAAGCATTTCGCGACCGTAATATTCAAGATAATCGACCGCTTCGCACACGTCGCTGTCTGCGTCCTTCCATGTCTTCCCAACCTCAATGACCTCAAGCGCTGCAAGCTCGACCCTTATCCTTCTGATCTCTTGGGCAGCCTTGAAGAGATAGGCTGCCCTGTCTTTTGGATCTGTATTTCGCCATTGTTTACTGACCTTGAGCGCTGCCTCCAGTGCGGCATCTGCCTCTTTTCTCGCGCCGGAAGAAACCCTACCGACCACCTCATGGGGACGGGCGGGATTGAGCGACAGTATCTCCTGGTCTGTCCGGAACACGCGGTCGCCGATGCACAGCGGGTATTCTCTATTGATCTTTTTTTTAATAGCCTCAAGTGCATCGGCCATGTGCTTCCTGTTCACGGTGATCGAGAAATCGAGAAGAGGTTCATTCCTGAAGTGCTCATCGGACCTTTCCTCTCCGGAGGCTACCTTTTGCACTTGTGGCGCTTGTATGAGATCTTCAAATGACGTCCCCTCGATGAAGGATTTTCTCAGAAACGATTCATTCGATGTATTTTCGAGCAGCCTTCTCACGAGATAGGACATGCCAGGGATCAATTCTCCCAGCGGGGTGTATACGCGTATCCTGAAGCCACGCTCACGCAGAACCTTCCGAAGAGGCTCAGCCATGCCGTAAAGCATCTGGAATTCGAAGGCCTGCTTGGAGATGCGTAAAGTATCAGCAAGGGCAATCGCATGACTTATGCTTCTCAGGTTATGGGTGGCAATGGCAGGATGGACAATGTCTCTGTTTTCAAAGAGGAGCCGGGTCAGCCGTTCAAAGGACAGGTCCGTTTCTCCCTTGTTCAGGAAAACAGGTACAGGCCATCCCTTCTGTCGGTTTACGACAACCTCATAATCCCAGTAGGCGCCCTTCACGAGGCGGACGCTGATCTTCCTTCCCCGCTCCCGTGCCCAACGTATCAATTCCGGGATATCATCGCTCGTATCCTTCAAGTAGGCCTGAAGGGCGATCCCCGCGGACGGGAGTTCTTTGAATTCCTCTTCCTCCAAAATGCTTTTGAAGACTTCGATAATGAGGCCTTTGTAATAGCAGTGCTCCATGTCAAAGGTGACTGAAATCTTGAGATCCTTTGCCTTTCGGAGAAGCGGCCGCAGGCCTTCCTTGGTCCTCGTGATCGAGCCTTCCCAGTCAACAGGGTCGAGCTGGGAATAAAAAGAAGAGATCTTAATCGAAACGTCGGACGGGGCTTCTCCGGGGTACCTCTTAGGCAGAATGTCGAGAAGCGCCAGATATCTGTCGGCGTACGCCCGCGCCTCCTTGTCGCTCACCACGACCTCACCCAGAAGGTCAATGCTGAATTCGGTGCCGTCTTTGCTCAGGGTGTCGAGCGCGCTCGAGACGTCATCGGCATTGTTCCCGGCGATAAATTGCCGGGCAAGGGATTCGACACTCCTCCTGATCACCCGCCCTGCAACAAGCGGAGCAATGCCCTTCCTCGTAATCATCCCGATACCGCCACTTATTATCTTCGGCACTTCCGTCACACCGCTGAAATATTCATGCAGCAGTCTGACCACCAGATCGTCGGTCTTGAGCGAGGGCAAAACGTCGATAAAGCGGAAGAGCCTGATTTTGAAGTCTTCATTCTTCATAGACCATTCCATGATTCGACCGATCCACCGCTTGGTGTCGAAAACCGGTGGAACCCCGCTGACCGCCGAAAAGATCTCTTGAGCCGTTGTACGTATCCTATTCTCTAAATCAAGGTTGCTGTCCATATCGATTATTCTACCACGTATCCGGAGACCTTATCGAATCGGTCGTGATACTTTTCTTGATCGAGCATCCGCCGGCGCATACCCTTGCAAAAATCTTCTTAAACCATAGGAAAGAGTTGGGACAAAGAGGCTTGGGCAACCATGGATCTCTTTGGATACTTATGTGTTTGAACTCGATAATTATGACCTGGCCATACCATATATGTACTTTTGTAAACTCGGGCGTTTCCGTGGTTGGAAGGGATGGAGCTTCGTTTACCATTCTATTCTCTGTCTAGTGCCTATGGACGCCAGCCCGCCGGATCGGCAATTTTGGATTGATTATTGGCAGGTTATTATGATATAGTTCCCACTACTTGAGTAGAATTGTATTTCGCCGGACCTTTCCATGACCTGCCCTCATAAGCAGCTGATTACCAGAGAACCTGTCGGTGAATACGGACAACCGAGGATGGAGTCTATGCCATACAGAGCCTGGTTTCAATGTATCAACGAGCAGTGCAAGGAGCGCTATCCGCTCAACACGATCATTTACCGCTGTAAGACCTGCGACTCGCTCCTGGAAGTACAGCATGACATGCACACACTCGCCCGCCGCGATGCCAAGGCGTGGATGAAGTTGTTCGAGGACCGCTATAAATCCACTCAGTGGCCCTACGGCTCGGGCGTGTGGGGCAAAAAGGAATGGATCCTTCCGCAGGTCGACAACGATAACATCGTCTCGCTGTACGAAGGCGGAACAAACCTGTTTTGGGCCGAGCGGTTCGGCAAGATGATCGGCCTGGACAACCTCTGGATCAAGCTCTGCGGCAATTCCCACAGCGGGTCTTTTAAGGACCTCGGCATGACGGTGCTCGTTTCGCAGGTCAAACAGATGATCAGCGAGGGTGCGCCGATCCAGGCTGTGGCCTGTGCATCCACCGGTGACACCTCGGCTGCATTGGCGGTCTACTGTGCCGCTGCCGGTATCCAATCCATTGTGCTGCTGCCGAAGGGCAAGATCTCGATCGCTCAGCTCGTCCAGCCTATCGCCAACGGTGCCCTTGTGCTGTCGCTGGACACGGACTTCGACGGCTGCATGCGTGTCGTGCAGGAGATCACAAAGGACGAAACGTTCTACCTGGCCAATTCCATGAACTCGTTGCGAGTCGAGGGACAGAAGACGGTGGGCATCGAGATCGTCCAGCAGTTCGATTGGGAGATCCCCGACGTGATCATCATCCCCGGAGGAAACCTAGGGAACGTCTCGGCGCTGGGCAGCGGCCTGCTCATGATGCGCGAGCTCGGTCTGATCGCCGCACTGCCGAGAATCGTAGTAGCCCAGGCCGAGCGTGCCAATCCGCTCTACCGTTCCTATCTGAAGAACTTCGAGACCTTCGAGCCGATCGAGGCCCAGAAGACGCTGGCAAGCGCCATCCAGATCGGCAACCCTGTCAGTATCGCGAAGGCGATCCGCACGTTGAAGCAGTTCAACGGCATCGTCGTGGACGCCACCGAGCAGGAACTTGCCGACGCGGCCGCTCTCGGCGATACCACCGGCATGTTCAACTGTCCGCACACTGGCGTCGCGCTGGCAGGTATGATTAAGCTGCTTAAGGCCGGTAAGATCGACAGGGCCGAACACGTCGTGGTCATCTCCACGGCCCATGGGCTGAAATTCACTGATTTCAAGGTCAACTACCACGAGGAGAAGCTCGACTTCCCTTGTCGTTTCGCGAATAAACCGATCGAACTGCCGGCGCGCGTAGACGCCGTTAGGGAAGCGCTGCAGCAGGCGTTACAGAAGAGGAGAGCGGTCAATGGCTAAAAAACCTTCAAATCCCAAGAACTGGAACCCGGCCACCCTCGGCATTCATGGCATGGACCGCGTTCACCATGCTCACTACGCTGTCTCCACACCGATCGTCCATACCTCGAACTATTACTTCAACAACACCGACGAAGTGTTCGAGTTCATGAAGGCCAAAAGCGAGGGGCGGGTTATCCGTGAACACGAATACGGCCGCTACGGAAACCCTACCCAGACGGAGTGTGAACGCAAGCTGGCCGCTGTCGAGAATGCAGAACGAGCAGTGATGTTCTCCACGGGCATGGCTGCCGTCATCCTGACACTCATGACCTTCATGCGACGCGACGGGCACATCATATTCACCAATGATTGCTACCGGCAGACGCGCGACTTCGCTGCGAACTTGCTGGCCGAGTTCGGTATCCAAGTTTCGCTCGTGGACCCGACAGCGGAGGCCATCGAGAAAGCGATCCGGCCCAACACCAACATCATATTCACTGAATCTCCCACCAACCCCTACCTGCGGTGTCTGGATCTCCCAGCAGTGGTAAAGGTCGCAAAGCAGCACAAAGTCATGACAATCATCGACGCAACGCTCGCCACGCCCTACAACATCAAGCCGCTGGATCTCGGAGTGGACGTGGTCATCCATTCTGCCACGAAGTATCTCGGCGGCCATAACGACCTTCTGGCCGGTGTCGCTCTTGGCTCAGACAGCCTCATAAACGAAGTCTACCGCATGCAGCGCATGATTGGTGCGACGCCCGGCCCGCTCACCTGCTTCCTGCTGGAGCGTGGCCTCAAGACCTTCGGTCTGCGCATGGAGCACCACAACCGCGCCGGTCTGACCATCGCCCGTATGCTTGAAGCACATCCCAAGATCGAGAAGGTCTGGTATCCTGGCCTGGAATCGCACCCGGACCGCAAGATCGCGAAAGACCAGATGAGGGGCTTCGGCAGCGTGGTCACGTTCCTGCTCCGGGGTGACGATGCGAAAACGAGAAAGTTCATTGATGCCCTCGAACTATTCCTGATAACGCCCAGCCTCGGCGGAAGCGAAAGTCTCGTGACTCAGATGTGGATGATGTCGTTCTTCGACTATCCCGAAGACTACCGAAAGAAGATCGGAATGGCGGACAACCTGATCAGGCTTGCACTGGGTCTGGAGGACGTGGACGACCTGGTTGCGGATATCAAACAAGCCTTGGACAAGGTCTGATTCATGATGCTGCGCAAAAAAAGCAGATTACTCGGAGAGGCGCAGAGGACACGAAGGAAGTGCAGTACTTAAAAACCACGAAGAGGTCGATGAAACCTGGTCTGATTTCGCGCAAAGACGCAAAGAAGGGAGCACGCCGCGCATCTAAGATTCAAGATTTGACCATTGCGATCGTAGCATCTTGGTGAGTAGGGTGCCTTTTTCGGCTAGCATTTGGCCTGCACCTTTTTTTGATTCCGAAATCAGTACTCCAAAATCAGTAGTGATTTCTCCTCGCCCTCTTCGGTCCATTCTGCATTACTTTCCCTTTGTTCCTTTCCCTCCACGCTTCTCTGGTTCCTTCTTTGTTTTCTGAAGGATCATCCCGATGTATTTATTGATCGGGTTTGCCCTATCAAGGAACGGCACGAGAGGTTTTTTTCTCATCCCCAGTCCCCGCAATTCTTTCCTGAGATCGCTGTTGCTATTGTCGTACCGCAGCCCTTTATGAAAAGCATCGATCGCATCCTTCCTCTTTCCCGCAGCGAGGTATGCCCTGCCGAGATTGAGATAGAACACAGGATAGAGCACCCCTTCACCAGAGGACTTTTTCTCCTTAAACAGGGCAATGGCCCTTTTGCAGGCTTCAACGCCGCTCCGGTACTTTTTATCAACGCTTGCCTGGAGGCAACCGTAATAGGAGAGGATAAGGGGTTCGTCCGGAAACTGCACTGAGGCACGCAGCAGGAGACTGAATGCATCCTTCTGTTCGCCGCTCCTGAGATGGGCCTTCACCGCCCGCAGATAATCAGAAGGCTTTATTTCCTCAGCAGTGTCAGACGGAGCAGGCTCACCTGCATCCTCAGGTTTCGTTGGATCATTATGTTTTTTCATACGTCATATTTTATCATAAAAGCGGACAAAGAAAAGAAGAGAAAGTAATAATCTGAAATTCAACTAAATCATGTGGTTTGATACAGATTTTTTTTGAATAAGACGGATCATGATTGGTTTGAGGTAAATTTTTGTTCCTCCTTTACGATTTTCTTGTCACTCCATCTCCCCGTCACGGCGCCTGAACGAACCCGTTCTATACTCAATAATCCGAATGCCAAACTCTGAACTTTGTCCTCGGTGCAAATTGCCCCACATCCCGATATCCTTAACATTGATCTTAGCAAAGCCTTCAAATAGTGATGATCCATTCTGGTCCGCAACCGTCCTTCAATAGACACGATAAGCCAGCCTGTGATATAATGAAATTCATTACTTGATTCTCTTTTGCCAGATCCGATAAAGGTGGTTTACATGATAAGTACAACTTTACACCCGGAATTGCCGCTGATTCAGGACGCCGACCTTGAAGGGAAAGTCGTCCTCGTCCGGTTTGATCATAATGTGGTGAAGGGAGGAGAAATACGGGACCCCTACCGGATTGACCGTACCATAGGGACGCTCTTTCACATCGTGGAACGCGGCGGCAGGCCAATCATGATGACCCATATAGGCAGGCCCAAAGACAAAAAGACGGGAATAATAACCTGCAGACCGGAAGAGTCCGTTGAGCCTGTCGTACGCTACCTTGAACAGAAGCTCCATGCAAAATTTTACATTCCGAAATTTCCCCTAGATCCGGAGAAAGGTATATCGGGGATCGACACATCCATTAATCTTGCCATAAGAGAACTAAGAGAACGGAGGATCGGGGGAATCTATCTTCCGAATATGCGGTGGTTCCAGGGGGAGGAGGCCGAAGGAGAGCTCCGGGAACGTTTCGCGCTCCAGCTTGCCGGCCTAGCTGATATTTATGTGAACGACGCGTTCGGCTCGTGGCAACCCCATGCCTCCACATACAACATCACCGGGCACCTCCCCTCCTATGCGGGCTACCTGCTCCAGCAGGAGATCGAGCACCTCGAAAGCGTCATGAACCCCGGCCGGCCTTTCCTTGCCGTAGTCGCCGGCGCGAAGTATGACACCAAGATCAAGCCACTCTATACCCTCTATGAAAAGGTGGACCGTCTGATGCTCGGCGGCGTCATTTATAACGCTTACCTCTGCGCCAAGTATCAGGTGGTGATCAAAGGTGTGAGCAGCGAAGACTGCGCGCTAGCGAAAGAGTTGGTTGAAAAGGACCGTGTCCGGAAAAAGATCATCGAGTTCCCCTCGATCGTCGAATCAGACGCCATGGATATAAGAATTGAGGGCAAATACAGGACCATCTCTATTAATAATTTTAAACCCGGAGATGCTTATGGATACGTCCTAGATATCGACCCTCGATCTTTCGAGGAAAGAACTGTGGCCGAGGCAATCGGCACGGCTAAGACCATCTTCGTCAATGCCGTCATGGGATACACCCCTCACTTTGCCGCCGGCTCCCAGGCGCTCGACAACACCATAGACCTGAACCGGGACGCCATGAAAATGTATGGTGGCGGAGACACTCTCCAGGAATTCAAGAACCTCTTGCCTGGCCTCTATCTTTCTGTCATGGATGATGCGAGCTACTACTTCTTCACCGGAGGAGGCACTGTGCTGACGGCAATAGAGCATGGCAGCCCTTACAGCCTCAAGCCTGTTAAGGCATTGATAGAGTCGAAGAAGAGATGATCACTGCTAATGGCCTTCGTCCCACCTCTTGACTATTTTCGCTCTTTTGCTTAAACTTACCCAGTGACAAGCTTGGTATCATAAACTTTCATGCCGAAGTAACTATTTCAAAGAGCAAGAGGTTGAAATCGAACATGTCAGATGATCCTGTCTTTATCCGGTGCAACAACTGTCTGATGGTGAACCGCGTCCCCCAGGACAAACTCTGGAGCAAACCTGCCTGTGGCAATTGCAAGACTATTTTGGAAGTCCCGCGGCAACCCGTATGGGCGAAACTCGAAAGCTTCGACCGCGCCGTTGCATACTGGCCGGAAACCCTCCTCGTCGTATTCACGTCATCGTCGTGTCTTTACTGCCGGATATTCGATCCAGTAGTGAATGAACTCGCCGCGCAAAGACCGGGAAAACTTAAGGTGATGAAGGTCGATATCGAGATAGACGAGTACCTGTCACAACGCTTTACAATTACGAAAACACCAACCTTCATTGTTTATCGAAATGGCGTGAGGATCATTCGTGTAGATGGTGCGCCGAAGGAGAAGACGGATCTAGTTAAATGGGTCGATAATCTCATCAACTATACGAGCTATTGATCCATTGGCATCACTCCTCTAACGGCATACAAAATCCCTCGTACCTCGTGGAAGTCGCAGGTGACTAAGAACCACCTCTTCCGGTTGTATCAGCGTTTTTCGCGAAGTTGAACATCATAATTCTTGTTTCAAGATTTCATGTGTCTCCTTTGCTATATTTTAGACAGGGAAGGCCAGGGAAGTGACCTATGAATGCAGGAATACTTGGTTCCGGAGATGCGGGCCGAAAATTGGGTGATGGACTGATCGAGATCGGCCATAGGTCAAATTGGGAACGCGCGATCCTTAGTAAAGAAAGCGTCAGGAAGTGGGCGGAGCGCCACGGCGAAAAGGCATCCGCAGGATCTCCGGGAGATTCAGCGATATACGGAGAATTCATCGTGCGGGCCACGAACTGGTCAGGGACGGAAACGCCAAGATGGAACATTTCCAGCTGACTTGCCAGCGTTATCTCAATCTGGTGCCGCATTGTTTGCATATACGTCTGTTGACATCTCCACCCAGATATTTGTTACATGATGGACATCTCCAGTTAAAGGCAGTAAAACCGATAAAGGCAACAATGAGCACGAATTGTAACGCAGAGAGAGTATTCTTTGAGAATTCTCCGAAACGATCGGGGCGTTTATAAAGCACGGCAAGAAATAAAACGAGGAACAGAGCCACCGCTATCGCAAGGATCTGGTGGCCCTGGCGCAATCTGAACTCCCGCATAATCTGCTTGTTGTCTTTTTTATCCATCTTCGCAATCTTCCTTTTGCCTGAAAATAACAATATCGAGAACAGGCCTAATATTATAGCGATGCAAATGCAGCTTATCAAGCCCCCTGTCATGAGGGGTGAGGCTGCATGGGGTTGTCCTACTGGAGAAGCGAATCAAATTCCAAAGCGTGAGGTTCTGCTTGCTGAAAGTTTCTTTACAATCCGGGCAGGGCTGCGGTATAATCAGGCCATATTCTGCAATAAGGAGGGTACGTCATGCATAGGCAGTCTAGAATGGTTCCCTTCGTCTTCGGTCTCGCACTGGGTGTACTTTGCACAATCTTCCTGCCGAAATATGTGCGCCCCTACCTTCCGGAATCGGTTATGGGGAAAGAAACGATTGTCAAAGGAACTGTCATGGCAAAGGAGAAAAAAGGGAACGCCCTTCTCTTAGCGGTGAATACATCCCAGGGAGCGCTGCTGGCTACCTTCACGAAGAAGGGAGACGAAGTCAATCTCCTGATCAACGAAAAAGATGGCGTCGAATTTACCCTCGAGAAGTACAAGCCCTTCATCGATGACCCGAATATAACGAGGGTGGTAAAATCTGAGCAGATCTCGTCTCCTGAATCGGAAAAGGCTTCGGTAGCCCCTGCCAAGTCTGCAGGAAAAATTACGAAGGAGTTTAAGCCAAGAACCCAGGGAAAACTATCTCCCCCTGCGGCTGCTTCAAAAGAGACGCCGGGAGTGCAGCAACAGAGCCGTGAGAGCGTGCCACCTCCTCCCGGCAATAAGGTAGGAGAGCCATGAGTGGACGTCAGTCGTTCTGCCCTCTCAGTCAGTCAAATGCAATACTATTCATAACCATACGAACTCCATTTCCTATTTAAAAGCCCGAACCTCCTGGTTGTCAGAATAGGATTAGGCCTTATTTTGTTTTTAAGCGCCTCAGCAAATGGTCCGCTAGTGACATCTTGTACTTCGCATTTGTCTCGCCTTCAGGCTCTGCAAGAACATGACCTGCATCAATGACCTCAATAGGCGGGACGAGCATTTTGGCCCGCAGTCTAGCCATGAAAAACTAAGCTCCTTTACACCATAGAGCTAGTCGCGACTTCAGAACACCTCTTTGGGCCAAGAATAAACTGAGGTCTAAAGCTGTTACTGATAATTAAATAATAGGTCAGATACGAATTGTACAAAAGTGTTCTGGGCTTTTCTCGTCTGAGATGGCAGCGTCAATGTCAATTTCTGCAATAACGTTCGTCTTTTGCATTAATTTCGCATGACCTGGAGTGCGTGATCTCTAAAAGGCAAGCGTCGCCTGTGACGAGAGAAAATTCCGTGGTATGTACATTATCCATGCTCCACTTGTGGTCCTTCTTCTCGAATCGTTTCAGGGCCCGCGGGGTTTTGTGCGGCGAGTAGGCGCAGCATTCCATGGATCTTCAGGCCAGGGATGTTTCGGGTAGCGCCCCTTCAGATCCTTCTTCACCTGTGGATATCCGTTGCTCCAGAACCCCTTCAGGTCCTGCGTGATCTGGACCGGTCTGCATGCCGGCGAAAGCAAGTGGAGCAGTATCTTTACGCGGCCAGCTGCTATCAGCGGCGTGTCCGCAAGGCCGAACATCTCCTGCAGTTTTACGGCAAGTATCGGCAGATCGCCTGAAGTATAATCGAGCGACACGCCATGACCGCTCGGCACAATAATTAACACAGGAGCCCGTTCGTCCAGAAGCCGTTGCTGCTCCCAGGAAAGCGTTGCTCTGAGCGCCGGAAGAATATCCAGACCCCTAAGGCCTTGAGCACTTCGGATGCTGCCTAGCCATGGCAGTAGCCATTTCTCTGGTTTGAAGAGGAGCTGTTCGTCCGAAAGGTCAGGCCACGTCTCTTCAGGGAATGTCCTGCGTATGAGGCCCAGCCTGCCCTGGAACTGTCTCGCCTCTCTACTGAAAGTAAGGATTCCGGGGTTCGTCCGCATAACTTCGCACAATATTGACGCAGCCTCTTCGTCAGTAGGCGTCAAGCGCCGCGTAGAAAGAAGCAGGGCGCCAAGCCGTTCTTCAACAGCAGCAACGATCCTACCTTCCTTCCCGTCCCATTCCACCCTCCGATTGGTCTCGATGAGATTGGGGCATTCGCCTCGGATAAGCTCCACGGTAACCGGCGCAGCCATATGGACAAAGCCTTCGGTCTTTTCACCGGCATCGGCGTGAACCGCGATAATATAGGAACTGCTGCCCAAGTGGCTGCCCAATGAAAGCCTCACACCCCTACCTTGAACGTGGACGAAACGACCACCCCCTTCTTCGCGGCGCTTACAGATACTGTCCGGATAGGCAGAGAGCAGGATCCGGGCGATTACGTCATGATCCCCGCTATCTTTTGCTGATCTGCCAGTCGTCTCGGGCAGCAAACGCATCAGCTCTTTTGAAGTCCTTTCTACGGCCCTCAGCGCAGAGACATCCGCCGGGGGATCGGTTGATTCGCCCGATTCCTTTTGCCTCCGCCACTTATGCAGTATGTCAACCCTTTCTGAAACATCCGGTTTGCTGATAATAACGTCCGCGCCCTTGTTTCTGAAGACGTCACGCTCCGTAAGGATGGCCGCAAGGTCTGCTCCAAGGCGTACACAGCCGAGTTGCTCTGCCCTCATCATTAGACGTGAAAGCCTCGGATGAAGCGGAAGGCGGGCCATTGCCCTGCCAATGGAAGTGACCGAGCCCGAAGGATCAAGAGCGCCGAGGTTCCGAAGAAGTCGCAGGGCCGAATCCCATGCAGGCGCAGGCGGTATATCGAGCCATGAGAGCGTATGTGGGTCTTTTACGCCCCAGACTGCAAGATCAAGGGCCAGTGGCGACAGGTCGGATACCAGGATTTCCGGCTTGGTAAAGGGCAGCATGCTATGAAGATCATGCTTGCTGTAGAGCCGGTAGCACACACCCGGTCCGAGCCGGCCTGCACGTCCCTTGCGCTGTTCTGCCGATGCCCGGGACACGGACACTGTCACCAGCCGGTTCATGCCTGTGGACGCGTCATACCGGAGCATGCGCGTCAGACCAGTGTCAATCACAACGTGAACGCCCTCTATGGTTAGACTCGTTTCAGCGATGTTCGTGGCGAGCACGATCTTCCGTTTGTCCTTCGATGGCATGATGGCGCGCTCCTGTTCCTCGAAAGGCAGGTCGCCGTAGAGCGCATGGAGGGAAATACGGTCTTCGTTCATGTTCAGCGCTTCCTGAAGCTCTTTGAGACAGGCGCGTATCTCGCCTGACCCGGGGAGGAATACGAGGATGTCGCCATTGGTCTCCTTCAGGGCGGTCTTGACAGCCCCGAAAATACGCACCGGGAGAGGTCCCGTGCTGTCCTCAAGGTAGCGTTCTTCTACGGGAAAGGCTTTTCCAGAGGAGGTGATTATTAACGCGTTGCCGAGAAGCGAGGCGATGGGGCCACAGTCCATGGTGGCAGACATGACCAGAATCTTCAGGTCCTGTCGCAGTCCTTTGCGGATATCGAGGCAGAGCGCGAGCGCCAGGTCTGCATGGATGCTTCGTTCATGGAATTCGTCGAAGATGATCATTGCCACCCCTTCGAGACTGGGGTCGGACTGAATGCGGCGAGTGAGGATGCCTTCGGTAACGACCTCAATGCGGGTCTTCGTAGATACCGACCTATCGAAGCGAATGGCATATCCGATCGTTTCGCCAGCTTGCTCGTTCAGCGATTTCGCCATCCAGCGCGCAGCGGAAACGGCGGCTATCCTTCGCGGTTCGAGCATGACGATACGGCCACTTGCAGGTGGAATCAAATCGATCAGCGCAAGCGGGACGCGCGTGGTCTTCCCCGCGCCAGGCGGCGCATGCAGGACGACTGACGTATTGTGTTGCACCGTCTCTTTCAGCCTTGGCAGAATGCTGTCTATGGGGTAAGAATTCATGTGGTTGTCCTGTCAGGGCCTACGGAGCCTAACGCTACATTCGCTCAACAATAATCTAGGGAACCTTACGGGAGTGGATGTCTCTCGTCAATAGTTTGGGCCATATCGCAGTACTGTGACGGCGATTCTCGGACCATTCGTGATGATCGGTGCTCCCTGCGCATAGTGATTCTATTAATACTGCGCGTCCCGGCAAAGTCAAGACGAAAGATGTTAGTGACCTCATTCGGGGGATCGTGTTAAACGGTTTTGCTCCGTTATTGCACCAAGACGAGCCCCGCGAGGATCGCAAAGATCGTCATATCTGCGCATACGTGCGCGATCCAGGGTGCGAACATCCCCTGTGCACGGCGGCGAAGCGCGCCGAGCAGGATCCCGTAGACGAAGGTCATGGCGAGTCCCCATGCGCCATTCGGGAACCCCTCACGATAATGCATGGCTCCAAAAGGCCATGCCTGTAACACAATTGAAAGGATGCCGGGACCGAAAGCGCTGTCAAGGGCCTGCATGGTCACACCGCGAAACACGAATTCTTCCATTGCCGCGTTAACCGCGGGAAATCCGAGCCCAGCGAGCGGGAAAAGCCAGATCGGCATGTTCTGGATATATTTCAGATGTATCGACAAATCCGGATTGAGGACACGGGACCAGCTGTAAAGTGCAATGCCCGAGGCCGCGGCCGTTGCGATCACGAGGAGGCGGATGTCTTTTCCGAATCGCCCGAAGCGCAGCCACAAGATGGATCTGCGATACCGCGGAACGGCGAGCACGACGACTACATAGATAAGGAGCGGCACGACAAGATTAAAAGGCCACTCACGTAATGATGAATGCAGAAGCGGCATGATGGCGAGCGCAGCGGTGAATAATGAAAGGTGAAAGGCTTGATTTTCCTTCACAAGAGCCGCGGCAAGGACGAGCAGAGTGGCAAATGCAACGGCCGGGGGGGTCACGCGGTGCGAGAATGGGATTATTGAGAGAAGAATGACCGTTGCGATGATGACAATAGTTCCGGGGATTGATGATCGCGGCGGGGACTGGATCGCTCGAGAAACGGTTGTCATAGAGTGTGCCTTGTGCCAGGCAGGTTCACTTTGTCATGGGTGATTGATTATTGCTACGCTGTTCGCAACGCAATGACTCCCTCATGAACTTCCCAACAAAACTTCCCGGCGAATGAGAAAAGAAAACTCTTAAACCGCTAGCACGCGTGTCGCAAAGGGAACGCATTCCACGGTGAAGTCCGAGGATATCATATGTGCTCTTCGTATAAGTCATGCTTCATGTCGCTGAGAAGCGCCTACTTTTGGTCAATTCTAGAGTTCCACCTTGTCCGGTTCAAGAATGACGCCTACTCTCCGTTTCCTTATACATCCTCCTGATATCACGCTTCAGGATTTTTCCCGTCGCGGTACGAGGAAGCTCCTGAATCATAATAAACCGGCGCGGGATCTTATAATGCGCGACATGCTTGGAGAGGTATTCCCGGAACACCTTGGGAGCCGCCGATTGGCCGTCCTGCGGGACAACATACATAATAGGCAATTCCTTCCCCTCCTCGTGTTCATGGGGCGCGCCGATCATGGCACAGTCTTTAACTGCCGGATGGCGGTACATGATCTCCTCGACTTCATGGGGATATACGTTCAGGCCGTCAACGATGATCATGTCTTTCTTGCGGTCGATGATCCTGATATACCCCTCTTGGTCTATGGATGCGATATCACCCGTGTAGAGCCATCCGTCCCTTATGGTTTGTGCCGTATCCTCGGGACGATTGAGGTACCCCTGCATGACGTTCGGCCCCTTCACCGCGAGCTCTCCGGGAATCCCGGGAGACAATGTCTTTCCTACATCATCTACTACCTTCACTTCCAGGCCGGGCAGTGGCAGGCCCACGGTGCCAGGCCTGTTCCTGCCGGGTTCAAAGGGATTGATGGAGACAATGGGAGACGCCTCTGTAAGGCCGTAGCCTTCAAGGAGCGGCACCTTGAAGGCTCTCTCAAAGTCGCGGAGGACCCTCACCGGTAGAGGCGCCGCCCCTGAAACACAGAGCCGCAAATTAAGCAGGAACTTAACGAGGACCGGCATATCCTTTTCGGCAAGTATCTTGTAAATAGTCGGGATCGCCACAAAGAGCGTGATACGGTCGATGATGAGACTTTTCACTACCCGGGAGAAGGGCCGTACCGACGGCAGAAGGGTGATCTTAGCTCCCACAATGACCGGAAGGATCACGCAGACCGTAAAGGTGAACGAGTGGAACAGGGGCAGGAAGACGACAAGCCGGTCCTTCTGCGTTACATGAATAACTGCAGTGGCGGCAAGGGCATTGGAGACGACATTGCGGTGCGTGAGGAGGGCCCCTTTCGGCCGACCCGTTGTTCCCGAGGTGTAGAGAATGGTAGAAACATCCTCGGCAGTATGCGATGATGGATATGCTGCCAGGGCTACGGTCCCTGCCGAGCTTGCGACATCGCCGATCACGACGAACGACCGCGATCCCTTCTTGCCCAGCTTTTCGATGGTTCCGCTGCAATCCACGTCGTAGAAGCAGGTCAGAACACCGGCATCATTCAGGATGTAATCGATCTCTTCATACGTCAGGAGGCTGTTCAGAGGCAGCACTATTCCGCCTGCCCTAATGATGCCGAAGTATGCTGGGATGTAAAGTGCACAGTTATGGCAGAGAATGGCTACCCGGTCGCCGGACTGTATGCCCCGGGTAATCAGGAATGAGGAAAATACGTCCGCAAGTCGGTCCATGTCTCGAAAAGAATATTTTCCCCCTTCGAATTTTACGAACGTTTTGCGGGGGGTAAGGGCGGCGCGCTTCCGCAGGAGTTGATCGAGGGTAAGTATTTCCTTAATCATACAATAAAATATACCATAGTAAATAAGGCAGTAGAAACAAAAAAAGCGTAGTCCTCTTCTTAAAACATGACAGCATGTGGGCAGGTTGCCTTCATTGCTTCCAGCGCCCCTCCTACTTTTGTTCGACGTTTATTTCCATCATATACGCCGTACTCGTCCCCCGCAGCGTGGCCTAACCACTGAGCACGACAGGCAGGGGTCGGAGAACGCCCTTGACATTATACAGGATATGTTCTATCCTATTTATAGACCTTAATACAATCTCGGAACTTGGGGTCTGGTCGGAAGTCAATTAGAGGAAACGAGCTGCGTTATGATGCAACTGGAGTGCAACACGCGGGGGGAGAGCATGGTAACCTGCCCCAGGCGTTTGATCAAGTATCGTGCAGTGTGAGGTGATTAGTGATGAAAGAAATATTCTACTACCAGGACCTGATTCAAGCCATGGAAGCATGGATGGATTCGGAGGACCAGACCATTAAGGATGCGGAATATATGAAGAATGAAGCTGACAGTCCCTATATCAAGATGACCATGGAGATGCTCATCCACGACGCGGAAAAGCACAAGATTATCCAGCAGATGGTTATAGACAGTCTGACGAAGGAGGCGATTCATCTGACCCCCGAAGAATTTGCTCCGCTCAAGGAGGTTCTTAACACGCATATGGCGGAGGAGAGCGAATCCCTGATGCGCGTCATGGCTACTCTTGACAAGAAGGAGCAGAGGATTACGAGGTACCTCTTATCGTTTCTCGGCGCGAGCGAGGCAGGACGCCGCGAACTGGTGGGCAGGCTAAATGAGCTCAAACTCGCGACCATTCAGTTATCGTAAGAAAAAGAAAGTGGGAGAAGGAGGTGACATCATGGAGGAAAGAAGGGGCATAATAACCATGAAAAGAAATCCGCTCACCCTTATCGGGCCGGACATCAAGGTCGGGGACAAGGCCCCGGATTTTACCGTTCTGAACGGCGAACTCCTCGACGTGAAGCTTAACGACTTCAGCGGAAAGATAAAGGTGGTAAGCGTAACACCGTCGCTTGACACGCCGGTCTGCGATCTGCAGGCCCGTCGGTTCAACCATGAAGCGGCATCGCTGCCGCACGATGTCATGGTGCTGAACATCAGCATGGATCTTCCCTTTGCGATTTCGCGTTTCTGTACCGTGGCTGAGATCGATCGGCTGACGGCGCTGTCGGACCATCGGGACGCCTCTTTCGGCATCGCCTATGGTGTCTTGATTAAGGAGCTTCGGCTTCTGGCGCGATCGATCTTCATCATCGACAAGAACAACGTTGTGCGGTACAAAGAGATTGTTTCGGACCAGTCCAACCATCCTGACTACGACAAGGCTCTCGAAGCGCTCGGGAAAATATCCGGTATGGCCAAAGCGGCGTAGAAAGGTAAGAGAACTTCGGATGGATAAAAAAAGCCGCCCCCGGTGACCAGGAGCGGCTTTTTTAAGGTTTGGCTTAGAATTTTACGACATTCGCTGCTTTCGGGCCTTTGGGGCTGTCAACAACGTCAAACGTCACATTCTGGCCTTCGGCCAGCGACTTGAAACCGCTGTCCTGGATGTCGGAAAAGTGGACAAAAACATCTCCGCCATCTTCTTTAGTAATGAATCCAAAACCCTTGGAATCATTGAACCATTTAACGGTACCTTTTGCCATTCAGGTTGAACCTCCTTCTTTGGATATCGAAGATTGCGCAAATGTCACAAAAAAACCGCAAAGCGTACAATCTTTGCGGCCTCTCTCACAACAAAGACTTCCGAACTTCAAAAAAATAATTGCATATCTTCGCGTTAAAGTCAAGCATTATTGTCCGTATATGAGGGAATTAGCAACATACGGGCAGGGAAAGGGATCTGACTGGACTCGCAGAAAGAGACTGAGTATACTGATAGGTGAGAGCCTTTTTAGGCATTCCTGGTAAGGAGCAAATGCCATGCCTCATGCATATAAAAAAGTATTGATCATAAAACGGACGGGCTGGAACCTGAATCCGCTCTTCGCGGGCGACAATGACCCCGCGATGGAAAAAAAGCGCAAGATCCTCGAACAGGAGAGCTACGCGTTCATCAACGCCTGGAAAGACCGCACCGATTATCTCGAAAACCCTGTGGCGCTCTGCAAGGCTCTGGACGACTACGAATCCTGGCAGCGAAGGTACGGCACGGACGGCGATGAAGGCTATTATTTCTTGCTCCGGACACACCAGGACCAGAACGATCCGAATCTCAAGGCACGGTTCAACAAGATTGAGGAGTTCAACAGGAAGGTCGAGAACGACAGCCAGTTCTTCCGCCTGCGCATCGCCGGGATCAAGCGTGAGGAGCAGGCAAAATTCCTGCATCATGACGCCCTCGGACGATACCGGCATTTCCTCGAGCGGATATTTGCCGAATCCCGCTACCACTTGAGCGAGCCCGAGGAGAAAATCCTGAACCTCAAATCCGCCACTTCCTATTCGAACTGGACCAAAATGACCGCCGGATTCCTTTCAAAGGAAGAACGTCCGGTCGTCATGGAGGACGGCAGGAAAAGGACCCGTCCGTTCGCGGAGATCATCAGCCTTATGAACAGCAGGAAAAAGAGGACGCGCGACTCCGCCTCCGAAGCCTTTAATGACATCCTGAGCAAGAACGTCGACGTGGCCGAAGCAGAGATCAATTCCGTACTTGCGAACAAAAAGATCGACGATGAGCTACGCGGCGCTCCCCGGCCGGACAGCCTCCGACACCTAAGCGATGATATTGAGAGCGAGATCGTGGACACGCTGATAAGTTCAGTGTCCGAACGTTTCGATATCGCCTCTTTGTTCTATAAGCTCAAGGCGGGATTATTCAGGGTTAGGAAACTCAAATACCACGAACGGAACGTCGAATACGGGGAAGTCGCCAAGCGCTATCCTTATGAGAAATCCGTCAATCTTGTCCATGGGGTGCTGAAAAGGCTTGACAATCAGTTCTCCAGTATCTTTGAAGGATTCATTGAGAACGGGCAAATCGACGCGTACCCCGGGAAAGGCAAGGACAGCGGCGCGTTCTGCACCCACCACCTCATCACGCAGCCCACGTACATCCTCCTCAACCATACCTGCAAGCTGAACGATGTCCTGACTATCGCGCACGAAGTGGGCCACGGCATCAACAACGAGCTCATCAAGGAAAAGCAGCACGCCCTCGACTTTGGCACTCCCACCTCCACTGCAGAGGTAGCAAGTACCTTCCTGGAGGACTTCGTGCTTGAGGATATCCTCCGCGAGGCAGACAACGAACTGCGGCTTGCTATCATGATGGCAAAGTTGAACGATGATGTATCGTCCATCTTCCGGCAGGTCGCTTGCTATCGGTTCGAGCAGGACCTGCATGTCGAATTCAGGAAGAAAGGTTACCTGTCAAAGCAAGAAATCGGGAAGCTCTTCCAGAGGCACATGGCCGCGTATATGGGGCCTGCCGTTGAGCAGTCACCGGGCTCCGAGAACTGGTGGGTATACTGGCACCATATCCGGTATTTCTTCTACGTTTATTCCTACGCAAGCGGTCTTTTGATCTCCAAGTCCCTCCAGAACACGATGAAGAAAGACCCCGCTTTCATCGCCAAGGTCAAGGAGTTCCTGTCCGCTGGGCTGTCTGATTCCCCGAAAAACATCTTCGGTAGGCTAGGGATCGATATCTCCGATAGAACGTTTTGGGACAGAGGGCTGGATGAGGTCGAGGACCTGCTCCGCGAAACCACGCTGCTAGCCGTGAGGCTTGGGAAGATAAGAAAGTAAGATAAGGCCGAGTGCTCGAGCTCTCTATCACCCATCGGCCTGCCGAACAACAGTCACGCTAAACAACCTCTGAAATATCGCTTTTTAAAACCAGATCGGCATAGTATCAACCGGCCGGCGGATCCGTTGTTCCATGCGCAGGACTAGCTTTTCATAAGATATATGCTGGTGCTTGATTCATGTGAACATACTACCCGCAGCACCCGTTCCCGCCGATGCCGCAGTCGCAGGAAGGAGCGCCACCCGTTATCATCCCGTTGATGATGGCCGCGGCGCAGCCCACACCGGAATTAACGGTGATCGCGCCGAACTCACAGTTCATGGCGCAGGCCCCACATTCCATGCAGAGGTCCCTGTCCATGACTGCGGCCTTTCCGTCACGCATCTCAAAAACGCCTTGCGGACAGACTTCAACACAACGGCTGCAACCCGTGCATCTGTCCAATGAGTATGCAAGGGTGCTCACATTCGCAAGGTATTTCATACGAGCCCCCATTCCCTGAACTTAAAGAGGACCATCAGCAGCAGCGATATGCCAGCCGTGGTCGCGTAGACCGGAATGCAGATCTTGAGTTCTTTCTTAACTCCCGACATGCCGGTAAAGGTCGTCGAGCCCGTGAACTGGAGCGCAATGTACGAGCTCGCCGTGGGGAAGAAGAGATAGGCTGCCGCAAGCATGATCGTGTTATGCCTGTCAACGAGGCCGAAGACCTGGATCGCAAGCAAGACCGAGAGCATGCCCACCAGCCATCCTTTGATCGCGAAGGGCCGGTAGGGAATGAACGGAAGCAACAGTGGCGTAATGAAAGCTCCAGCGAGGATAGAGATCAGTCCCAGCAGCAGGAAGGGGGCGCCGCCGGCCCATGCTTTTTCGAACAGAATTCCCGAGGGCTGCAGCCCGAACAGGAGCAGTATACCTGCTGCAAACCACGGATACTTTTTCGTGATTGGATTGATTTCCATGGGCGTGAGGACTAGCCGGTCGAACATCGAGAACTCAATGGTTCTCATCTCCTTTGTTTTTTTGTAGCCTGCCTGAACGTAGGCGCGGATGTCCCGTGCCTCCACGGGACCGAAGTAGACTCGAAACCCGGCCCGCTTCTGAACCGCGTTTGCACTGACACCTACCGCACCGAGCTGAGGCACGATGATCCGTCGATGGTTTACTACCGTACCAAGCTGAGCTTCCGCGATCCGTCTAACCAGCTCGTCCGTACCGAACGTCCCCTTACCCGCAGCGCACCAAACGTTGATGCTCTTGGTGTCGAGTACAAGAATCCAGGCATTCAGTCCCTTTAATTCTCGCCGAAGGACATCAAAACTCAGTTTATAATTCGCGCTGACGAAGACGTCGGAATCTTTATTCGGTTCGCCAACGGCATACAGCCCAGGCATAATAGCATATCTCATGCGGTACGCGCTAATCCTGCTCCTTATCATGCCCCAGTGGTCGCCGCGAGACCAGTCGGTCGATACCTTCATAACCATTCCCGCCGGAGTCATGATGGTTCCCGTTGCCCAAAGAGGTAAGTCCTTCTCCTCCGCGGCGCAGCATGTGTTTTGCGTCAAGACGGGGCTGGGCGTGCAACCGCTATCGAACGCACAGCATATACCGCTTTGTGTCCCCCTTCCATCTTTTCGCGTTACAAACTTTATTTCCTGCATGTACTTCCTCATCCTCCCTGATATGATCGTGATGTATGCGCATATTACTCCATACCTGCGGAATTCGCAAGAGAATGTGCCCTTATCACAGTCCTGTCACGATTGTTGCAAAATCTCTTCATCTTCCTTACGCCAAGCCGGGTCAACGATGCAGAGAAAGACAAGGTCCGTCTTCCCGCAATTGCGGATAAATTGCGTTGTCCTCGGAGGGATATAGACCGTAGAGCCGGGGCGCACGTTCCCGGTGTCACCATCGATATGCATTACCCCTTCGCCTGCCATGATATAATATACCTCGGATGTTTTGAGCCGGTGGGGCTTCGTCGTCTGGTCCGGCCTCACGATCGCGTGCGCCAGGCTGTAACGGAGCGTGAGGTCGGCCTTGTCGGGGTGGAGGATTTCCCGCAAGATACTGTTGTCCCCCGCAATGAATTCTGTGCAGTCTTTCAAGTTTCGTATGAACATGAGAGGCTTCTCCTTCTGGTTCTTCAATTTGCCGATTTGATCATTTGCATGACTCAACTTTATCATAATTATAGCCTTTTTCAAAACATCCTCATGTATAGTGATTTTTCTCCTGCCTATGATCCTTCTTGGCAGAACTTCACCGGTTAAAGAAATGCCACGTAATTGTCATTCGCTTAAATCCACAGCGATGAATTCAGCACGAAGCCCCGAACGGCCTTGACGCAAGGAAGCCGATACAGTACAATCAGTCATCATGAACGGATACAAAGTACATGGACCAACACGAATTAAATGCTCTCAAACGCTGGTTCACTGATTACTGCGGGTCATTTTACTCATTAAACCGTGAAGACCAGCGAAATATCGCCCTCAAAGAAGAACATACCCGCAACGTCTGTGGGAACATCGTGCAGATCGCACGGACCCTTTCGCTAGACGAGGCCAGGATCAAGCTCGCTGAAGCGATCGCCTTGTACCACGACATCGGCAGATTTCCGCAGTATCACAGGTTCAAAACGTTCAAAGACAGCGTTTCGATAAATCATGCTGCCCTGGGAGCAAAGGTGCTGATTGAGAATAATGTCCTGCAGGGCCTTCCCAAGCATGAGCAGGACATCATCGTGCGTGCCGTGGCCCTACATAATGTCCATTCGATACCAGGCGGGCTTGACCAGGATCTGCTCCTTTTTCTTAAACTGGTGCGCGATGCCGACAAGCTCGATATCTGGAGGGTTGCCATAGAGTATTACGGGCAGCCGGAGGATGGAAGGGCCTCAGCGGTGGGACTCGGGCTTCCAGATGTTCCCGGATATTCGCCGGAGGTTCTGACAGCCTTGAAGAACGAACAGATGGTCCAGATGTCGACGCTCAAAACTCTGAACGACTTTAAACTGCTCCAGCTGGCATGGATCTATGATCTCAACTTTGCGAGTTCTCTGCGGATTGTGGAGTCGAGGCAGTATATCGATGGCATTGCCGCGACCCTGCCGAGGACGGGGAAAATCGGCGAAGCACTGGCCACAGTACGCGGATATGTGCACAAGGGACTGCAGAACAAATAGCACCTTTTCTCTAAGGAATACTTTCTGCTCCCATACCTGTTCTATTCACTGCCTTTTAGAAAACTCAGGCTCTCTTGTCTTGTAATAGTGATAGAGCACCTTCTCCAAGTTCCTGATGATATCCTCTTTCGCGTTGATGATGAATACCCTGTTCCGTATCTGGAAGAGCTCCCGCTCCATCCGCGTGACCTCGGGAGGAGAGGAATGCCGTCTGGCAAGCTCAGCCTCGAACATGGGTACGATCTTGTCCTTCATCCGGAGCTCCGTGTCCATGAAGAAGACCGCGATCTCGGGTGAAAGGTCATCAACACGGTCAAGGAAAGCGGCGACCTCGCTGTCGTAGATCTGCTTAGGCGGCGATGATTTCACTTCCATATAGAGGAGCGCTCCATCGAACTTCGCGATCACGTCATAGTCCCCTCCTACCTCTGGCCGCTTAAACTTCACTCCCCAGACTGCCTCGGAGCCAAACTCTCGCTTGAATACTTCAGCGATATACCATTCAAGAGTCACGCCAAAGCTCTTGATCGGACCTTTGATGAGGGCATACGCATTGGTTCTTTTTTTTATCAGCTTGATGGAAATAAGGTATTCGAGGTAGTTTTTCGTTACGCCCGGGGTCGCATACCTTGCGACCTGTTCGAGCGTAAAGAGCCTCTGATGTTTGATCACGTCCCGCAGGAAGAGCCGAAAAGAATATTTATGCAACATCTGGAAATAAGAGTGCAGATATTTTTTTGATGGGATCAGGCGGTCTTCTGACGGCTCTTTCTTATATACTGCGAATCCCCGCCGTTTCAGAAGGATATCTATGCGCGGGGTTAGGAGATTAAGAGAGGCACGGAGCCGCTTGACCTCCTCTCTCAGGTGAGCGACCTCCGCGAAGGTCTTATCGTCGGATAGTGGCACAAGCCCTCGTCCTCATGTGCAGGTTCCCGGGTTACTCTGGCATCCTGCTTCGCGCTTTTTTTCGGCAAGTCGTATTTCTCTCCTCGCCTTTGCCTCGCGATTCCGCCGCATTTCATCTTCGATTTCCAGGATGAGCGGCGGAATTTCCCGGGGTTTTCCGTGCTGGTCAAGCGCAACATAGGTCAGATACGCAGAGGCCGCATGGCGCACTTCGCCAGTCAAAAGGTTCTCAGCCTCTACGCGGACCCCGATCTCCATCGACGTCCTTCCCACCAGATTCAAGCTTGCCTTGACAAAAAGAACATCGCCGACAAAAACCGGGTGATGGAAGTCCATCCGGTCGATTGAAGCGGTGACTACATTGCTCCGTGAATGTCGGGCAGCCACAACGCCTGCCGCCTCATCGATGATTTTGACAACCACGCCGCCATGGATATTTCCCGCGGGATTGGCGTCTTGGGGAATCATCATCTGGGCCATGATGACGCTGCTGTCCGTTACCCGCTTTCCTTCCATCATTTGCCTCCTTTTCCGCTCATGCGACATGGACCTCCGCGCCGGAGCAAACCTATTTTGGTGCAGGTCACTAAAGGGGCATGACCGTGTTTCCCTGAACACATACCAGATGAACTTATTTTATCAAACTGATGTCCTATTATCTATGATTATTTGGGACATGAGGAAACATGGAGGTACGGGTTCATTTTGCAGTTAACCCTACCGAGGGCAGGCAGAAAGTTGCGGAGTTTACCAATAGCCGGAGGCGCCATCTAAAATATCAGCTTGATGCCATTTGTTAGGGAAGTTTGACATGGCTGCAGCAAAATCTCCCGGAGCTATTCCAAATCCTTTAAATGAGCCACTTATCGGATCAACTCCGCCTTGCTGGGAACTTGCGTCAGAGAAGACGAAATTAGTCTCTATCGGATAAATAGCGAATTCAGCTGGAGTTGGCAAATACCAACCAAGCGTCGATTGAAAGGAAAGATCAATATCGCTACACCTTCCCTAGCAGCAGAGGGATCCACCTTCGAACTTGCCGATAAAAATACTACTGTGTTTAAAAATATTAAAGGCTTAGAGGTTCATCCTCTAAGCCTTTTTATATTCATAATACTTATTTTGGTTATGGTACTACTACTTCGGTACGAATTCATTGTGTTACTTGTGACCATGCCAGCGTCCTTGCCCGTCGTGGAGGCATAAGATTGCCGAAAATGGTCTTAACGGTGTTTATTTACAACAACTGGACCTCATCATGGAACCATAAAATTGCCGAAAGTATAGAATGGAAGCATGAGCTTGCCAAAAGTGCAAGAAAATGGAAGGGCGGATCTGGGACCGCGAAACTCAACTTCACCTATAACATTGTACTTTGGCTAAATCGAAACACCTCTCAATTACAAAGTGGAAGATGCTAACGATGAGTGTGGACGCCGCGTTAGCCTAATTTGTAGTGAACAGTATTTGCGTTGACACTTGTTGTAAAGATAACTCGCAACCATCTCTGACCTACGAATTCTTTATCGATTATGCAGAACGAAGAGTGTGACCTTCATCTACAAGCAAACGAGTTTCAAATGCCTGAAGCTCTCTCGAATACTTTCTGTATCTCACGAGTTTCCAATCTTTGCAATAATGTAATTATCAAACTGTAACCGTTAGCCTTCTACCCATTTTTTACCCCTTAGACCCAAACGATTCGACAAAATCATTGGTAGGCCTGACTTGTTGCCTTGACAATACCTTCCATGGTGCTATAATTTTGGGCATCATATCTTTTGGTATATTCTCTAAGAAATTAAATAATTCCAACCATACTGATAGTAATTTAATCAAGGTATCACTGTGTTGGCTTGCAATTCATCTTAATGTTTTACCCTTCAATAGAATATTCTAAGACCCTGAGAATGCCGGGAGGCATGTGAGGGGCAGTGATGCCGATAAAAGTCCTTGGTCATCGGCCCGGACAATTGCGGGACCTGTAATCGCCAGGATTCGATAGATGCCTGCCCAATCTATAACCTGGCGCGTATAGCAGCTCCAAAATCAGGGGAATAAAATTCTTTTAGTCGAAAGGAGGAATCATGACTCTGTCGCAGGCAAAAGCAATTTTTATTTGGGGTACAGCGATTTCAGCTGTGATATTTCTGGTCCTCTCCTACGACTCTTTGGTACAAATGCCGATGAGAACCGGAGAGCAGAAGATGGATGCCCATGTCGCCGCAGGCAAGTGGGTGTGGCAGAAATACAATTGCAACGACTGTCATACGATTCTCGGCATCGGAGGCTATTATGCTCCTGATGTGACGAAGGTAATGAGCTCTCGCGATAGCGAGTGGGTTGCCAGATTCCTGAAAGACCCTGAGAAAGTATGGCCAAACGCCAGGAAGATGCCTAACCTTCACCTTCAGGACCAGGAGGTCGCCGACGTGGTTTCCTTCCTCACGTGGGTGAACGGCATCGATACGAATAACTGGCCTCCGAAGCCTCTCCTGGCTACGGCGGTGACCTCCGGCAGCCCGGGCGAGGCAGTCTACAAGGCGCAGGGATGTTCTGCATGCCACATGTTGGACGGCGTGGGCGGTACGGTAGGGCCGGACCTAACCAAGGTTGGCGGAAAAAGGGACAAAGCATGGATCGAGGCCCAACTCAGGGACCCGAAATCGCATGACCCTAAATCCATCATGCCGAGTTTTTCGAAGCTTGCCCCGAAAGATATTGATGCTCTTGCGGGCTATCTCGCAGGACTGCGCTAAGGAGGGATGAAATGAAATACGAATCGCAGAAGATTGCTCTATATTATTTTTTGATTGCGGCGGTCCTGTTCGGGCTCCAGATCATTTTCGGTCTAATCCTAGGTGCTAAGTATGTGTGGGATGTTGACCCGCTCATCAACATCCTACCATTTAACACCACGCGAGCAATCCATATCAACCTGCTCGTGGTATGGCTTCTTTTCGGTTTTATGGGCGGTACTTACTACATCGTTCCAGAAGAGGCGCAAACCGAGATCCACAGCGCAAAACTCGCGGTTTTCCAGCTTGCGCTGTTCGCGCTCATCGGCGTCGCGGCGATCGTGGGTTATTTACTCGGTTGGACATGGGGCATGCCGTTTCTGGAGCAACCCACGGTGTTGAAGTTCGGCATTGTCATCGTGGCGCTGATCTTCCTCTATAACATTTTCATGACCATGTTGAAGACCAAGAAATGGACCGTGATCCAGGGAGTGCTTTTGGGTGGACTGGTCATGCTTGCGGGGATGTTTCTTTTCGGCGTGTTCTTTATGAAGAATCTTGCGAACCAGTACTTCTGGTGGTGGTGGGTGATCCATCTGTGGGTGGAAGGAGCCTGGGAGCTCGTGACCGGTGCCATCATGGCCTTCATGCTCATGAAGCTCACGGGCGTCGATCGGCAGCTCGTAGAAAAATGGCTCTACGTCGAAGTCGGCCTTGTGTTGTTCACCGGCATCGTGGGTACGGGTCATCATTACTACTGGATTGGAACGCCGAACTACTGGCTCTGGTGGGGCGGCATATTTAGCGCCCTTGAACCGCTCCCAATCCTCTTCATGGTGGTCGACACCCTTCGTGTGGTGCGGGAACGGAAGACAGAGATTCCTAACAGGGTAGCTCTCTATTGGGCCGTCGGTTGCGCGGTAATGCACTTTTTCGGGGCAGGGGTGTGGGGTTTTGCCCATACGTTGCCGCAGATTAACCAGTGGACCCACGGCACGCAGGTAACCGCATCGCACGGTCATTTCGCGTTCTTCGGTGCATACGCCATGTTGAACCTCACGATGTTCTATTTCGCCATGCCTCAGTTGAGAGGCTTGCCGAATTTCAAACAGTCACTAGGCATCAAGGCCTTTTGGTTCATGTGCTCCTTCATGGGTCTCATAGCCTTGTCTCTTGCTGTTGCGGGTATCGTGCAGGTTTACTTCCAGAGAGTGCTGGGTATGGATTACCTCACGACGCAGGTATACATGAAGCTGTGGTATGCCGTGTTCTGGGTTTCGGCATGGGGATTTGCCGTAGGCGTCGTGCTATTTCTCATTGATTTTTTCAAACTGGCGACGATGAAAGCTTAAGTTGTTCGGTGGAATGCCAGGATGGACGCGACGCTCATCATGAATCGGTCCATCCTGGTTTATCCGCCCTTTTTTATTTTTTCACTTCCCAGGGAAACATGGTGGAACTGCACGATCTGCTTCAGCTTCGGCGGTGGTATTTTTTCACATAGCAGGGATGCATGATACCAACAGCATTTTTTGACAGTTTTAACTGTCTGTAATTACACACTTGTAGCAAAATGATCTTCAGGAACTAATTCTTCCATCCGTATATAGCAGAAGATCGGCTCGCTTCGGCTATGTTCTCCTAACAATTGTCCCTCCTCGTTAAGATAGATTTACGAGTAATATAGCAGATTTCGTTAGGAGTTTTTCAACAGCCTGATACGGGGTAGCACGGGAGACCCTTGTCGATGCTGCATAGCAGCAACTGGTGGATATAAGGCAAAAAAACCGAAATTCCACTGGGTCGGTAAGGGAGTCGGAGTTGCCCATAGTACCGCTTGTATCCCAAGGACAACATAACCTTGGGAGAGGGAAGGGGCAATACCTTCATCACGTTTCTGAAGGAGGGAAGGATCGAGGAGATTGCAGAAATGCTATAAACTCCTTAAGCAGATTCTGGAACTCCGGTGGAAACTATACCAGAGGTAAGGCAGGAGAACGCTGCGAAAACCTATGGAAGTAGATGATTGGAAAACCGTATTCGGGAAAACCGAACGTACGGTTTGATGAGGGGTCCTGGAGATAGAATATGGTTGGGCTAGTGCGGCACTGTTAACCGAAAGGGACAGAAACAGATATGCCCACCCTGTAGCCACTACGCCAGGGCTCCACTCTACGGTGGAGTGCGCAATTTTTAAAAGGCGCAACTGTTGTTGACTCTTTCCTGAAGCATTGGAGTTTCTATTTTGCCCCCTTCCATTAATTTCCATCCTTCTGTATGATATTGTCTGTGCAAAGGTCTGAGGACATTAATCTCATAAAAAGATTCAAAAAGGGTGACACGTCCGCCTTTGAGGAGATCGTCCTCAAATACCAGGACAAGATGTACAGCCTCTGCAGGCATATGCTCGGCAACGCCGCCGATGCTGAGGATGCCGCGCAGGACGTTTTCCTTAAAGCATACCAAGCACTTCACAAGTTTCAACCCGATGCATCGCTTTATACATGGCTCTACCGCATTGCAACCAATACCTGTATAGATTACCGGAGAAAACCCGTTTTTGAATCCCTTTTTGGACACTTTGAAGAAGGGGAGACGCTCATTCACGATCGCGCCTCTGACGTTCCCTCTCCCGAGAAACTCTACCAGTCAAAGCAGATAGACAGAGCGTTGCAGGAGGGCCTTGGAAAGCTATCACCTAAACTGCGGGCAATCATTGTTCTTAAGGAGATTGAGGAACTGTCCTATGAAGAGATCGCCGAAACGCTTGACATATCAATGGGAACCGTCAAATCCCGCATAGCGCGAGCGCGTGAAGAGCTGCAAAGATTTATGCAAAAATTCAGGGAACAAAATTCGGATACGTCCGTTTAAAAAATAGGAGATACGATGAGCTGTCCACAATACTTACTTATCTCAGCATACATTGATGATGAACTCCAGCGCGCCGATAAGACTGCTTTCGAAGCCCATTTACCAGGCTGTAGTCAATGCGGTGCTGCGCTAGCGGAGATGCGGTCGCTGCGGACCGCATTTGCGAACGTGGAGCGTCATCAAGCTTCCTATGGATTCGCCGCGCGGGTTATGGCGCGGACAGCTGCATTGAGGAAAGAGAAAATACCCTGGGTCGTGCCGCGATCCATCAGATTTGCGGAGGCAGCTATCTTGCTCATTGTCATCACCGTGGGTATTCTAGCAGGAAAGGTCATTACGAAAAGCTCTCTGGCGGTGAAATCAACGAACATAGCATTATCACTTTCTCTCGACATGTTCGATGCAACTCCCCCCGGCTCCCTTGGCAAAGCGTATCTTGCCATGACGGAGGTGAGAAATGAAAAATAGCCTTTTCAAATTCGCCCTGGTTGCTTCCCTGATCCTGAACCTGACGGTTGTGGCAACTGCCGGATATCATTATTATCGGCAATCCCGACTCTGGGTATCGCCTTACGGCAAAGTGATGGAGAAGAACCATTTTCTGTTTGAAGAACTATCCTTGAAGCCGGAACAACTAGCTGCAATGAAAAGCAAAGCCATTTCCTTTCACACAGAGATTGACAGGCGCAGGCAGGAAATTGATGCAAAAAGAAAAGAGCTGGTAGCGCTTATGCGTTTTGAAAAACCCGATAGAAAAGTTATAGGTGCCACAATCAAGGAAATAAGCAATTTACAGGAAGATATGCAGAGGAAGATCGCCGGCCATGTGCTCGAGATCAAAGTTTCGCTCGACAAGGACCAGCAGCAGAAGTTCCTTGATCTGATAGAGAGGGCCATGGTAGAGGAGAGAGCAACAGGATGCGTGCCCAAATAAAATTGCTGAAATCCGAGACTTCGTTGCAATCAGTGGAGAAAACGATGCTCACAGGGAGGCATCCTCAACGGTTTTCTGTCGCAATTTTGCTGTGGCTTAGCCTATTAGCATGTCCGGTCATGAGCGCCGATACTGGTGTGCAGACGATTCTCAATCAGCGGTGACCCATATTCGGATGATCAAGGGCTTTGACCATGTTTACCATCTGAAAGACGGCAGGCTTATCAGGAATCGGGATGAGTGATCGGGCACGGAATTCTTCAAGAAGAAAAGAGTTAACGTTAACAGTAACATATCAAAGACTGAATAGAAAGGAGATTTTTTTATATGAATAGGAAGACAATCTTGGGCAGCGCAATTGTGCTTTATTTCATAATTGGTTTCGAGATTTTGATAATGATAAGTCCTTTTGCCGGACTCTTCTATTCCGTTTTCACCCCCTTTCTGTTTCAACTGTCAAAACACGCCGCCACACGGTGGCTCGTTGCCTTTTTTCTACCGCACATGGTGGTCCCACCGGATGGCTTTTTGAAGTTCATCCGCATAATGGGATCAATCCTGTTTATTACGGGCATAGCGGTTTTCCTGGTCTGCGCTTTCCAGGTATATGCAAGCAAGTTTCTTAAAAAGGGTGCGGTATTAGGAGGCCTCTACTCGTTTATAAGGCATCCTCAGTACGTGGCGCTTGGCTGCGCAGGCCTGGGTCTTTCCATTCTATGGCCGAGGATATTTACCGTTGTTCTTTGGCTTGTGATGATAGCGTTATATTATCTGCTATCAAAAGACGAAGAAAGGAGAATGCTCAAGAGCCACCCCGAGACATACAGGTCATATATCGAAAAGACCGGAATGTTCCTGCCAGGGAAATTAGAGAAAAAACTCTCACCTTCATCCGTTGTAGGGAAGTTGGGTCTCTTTGTCTTAATCTGTGCGTTCACAATGGGAGGCGTTTTCTTTCTGAGAGATTACACGATAAAGCACCTCCCCCTTTGGACAAACGGGGACATAACTTCGATATCAATCACGCCGGAGGACGAGCAAAGAATGGAACACAGGATGAATGACATCCTTTCGATCGACGAGATAAGGGCCAAGCTCAAACCTGGCGATAAATATCTGGTCTATTTCATTCCCACTGATTATATCATGCAGGGCTTAATTGCAGATACGGGAACCGAGTGGAGGCTCTATACAAGACGGCACTTTACCATAATGAGATTTATGCACTGGATATTCCATCCTTTCAGTCATTTGGCGGGAGAGTCTGGTCATTTTCATGAACATGCGGCGGGGACGTTGGATATGCAGAATAACATTATGGTAAGGAGACTTATTTTCCTCAGCGTATCTGACTCGACGATTAGCAGCCCTTACGATTTCTTCTCCATAAACACGAGGAGGACGCCATTGTTTATGGCAGACGTTGATATACACGATGTAAAACTCGTCCAGATGAAAGACCTCTCACAAGAGACTGGCTGGGGCAAACTGCCAACTCCCGCCTTTTAAATCTTGCAGACGGGTCCTCCGCCAAGAGTGTAAAAGAAACGGCGCATACTCATCTTTTTTGGATTTTTTTCGTTATTTTGGCTGCAACGCAACTGCAATAACATTGTTTTTTTCAACGAAAAATGTCATACTCCGCCCGATCAGTCCCATGGGCGGTTTTCTATTGCACACTGTCATCGGGGAGGTCGTGTATGGCAATTATTCCCGTGAAGAACATCTTCCTGGTTTTTTTGAAAATCGGCGCCTTTGCCTTCGGTGGAGTCTATTCCATGCTTGCCTTTTTCGAACGGGAACTCGTGACGAAGAAAAAGTGGCTCACGCATGAAGAGTTCGCCGAGAGCGTTGTCATGGGCCAGTTGACGCCCGGCGCCCCATCGTCAATACCGGCTTATTCATAGGCTACACTCTGAACAAGTTGAATACAGTTGAAGTGGAGACATAAGATTGCCGAAATGGCAATCTTAAGGGAATAGTTACATTACTTTCCCTACAAAATCAATAGGTTGGCTGGTGGCAGTGGGAATTTAATAGTTTATCCAACCGCGCGATATTCCACAGTTATTTTTTGTGATATTACAACATACCCCAAATAGTTACCGTCAAATTACTGGATGAAATAAGACTCCGTTGGACTAATCTGGTCATCATAGTACAGCAACTATATTTACTGCCATTTTTATAGTCTTCACCTTCTACTCTGCACTGCCAATGTTGTGACAAAGGTAAAAAATTCCGGTCGTAATATGCACTTGAGCGAGCAACGCGAAGTGGAGAAGCCGTGGTGACGGAGCCGAGCCACCTTAGACGAAATGGTGCGCTCTGCGCTGTGCTCCTGGGGCGTAGAGCGCGTTTGAGCTGAGCGGGGTTTTTCTCGCAGAGAAAAAAGGGCCGGATTTCTCCGATCCCTTGAATCATCCTAGTGTCTATCCTTACAAGGCCTACTGACCTAGCAATGTCGTGAATGTATCATGGTGCCGCTCTTCATCGGCAAGGATCTCCTTGAAAAGGCTCTCGGTGGTATAATCGCCCTCCGAAGCAGCTTGTCTGATAATATCCTTATACAGAGTGATCGCCTCCTCCTCAGCCATCACATCGGCCTTGAGCATCTGCTCAGTCGAACCGCCGACAGCTATGGGATTCGGCTTTGTTATCGGAGCCACATCAAAGTAGAAGAGCCGTTCGGCGATCTTCTCTGCGTGCTTCATTTCCTCCACAGATATCTCCTCGAACACATCCATGAGTGATGAGGAGTTCAGGCCTTTCACCATGATATGGTGCCACATGTATTGGACTATGGCCTGGAGCTATCCGGCTATTGCCTGATTCATCATTTCCATCGGTTTCGGACTTGCCTTCTGTACCATGCGTTTCCTCCAGATTGGTAATCTATTCTCGCTTACTTAACAACACCACAAGCTACCCTGGCTCCGCCGCCGCCCAAAGGCGCAGGCTGATCGGAATAGTTGTCACCGCCGGCATGGATTATGAGCGAGCGGCCCATCACGTCGGACATCTTGAGACGCGGAGCAGTAACGGCAGTTGAGGCTGTTCCATCAGCCCCGACTGTGAGTGCAGGCAGGTCGCCTAGATGTCCCTTGCCTTCAGGGCCCTCATGTTTGCCTGTTGCGGCTGGATCATAGTGTCCGCCTGCGGCAAGACCGGGAACCTGCTTGCCGTCCTTCATGCCTGTCGCACAGTCAGGGTTCTGGTGTACATGGAAACCATGGAGCCCAGGCGTCAGATCGGTGAGCCTTGGGGTGAATAGAAGGCCCTTCGGACCCTCTGAGATAGTAATAGTGCCAATGCTCTTTCCGACACCCTGTTCATTTACCAGATTCATCGTTACCACCGCGTCGGCGGCGAACACCGGAAACGCCGCCAGAAGTCCCACGACAACAGCTACAGCGATACGTGATAGCTTCATTTGTGTCCCTCCTCGTCAGAGTAGTAACGTTCATGCCTTAGCTTACTGTTTTTCTACCAGTTAGAAGCCCTGCAGACCTTTATGCCACGATCAGATCAGGTCGAACCGGTCTAGGTTCATAACCTTGTTCCAGGCTGCGACGAAGTCACGCACGAACTTTTCCTTCGCATCGTCCTGCGCATAGACCTCGGCCAGGGCGCGCAGCCGCGAGTTGGAGCCGAATGCAAGGTCAACTCGGGTGGCGGTCCACTTGAGCGCGCCTGTCCTGCGGTCGCGCCCTTCGAACGTGTCCCCGGCATTGGACGTGGGCTTCCACAGGGTGTCCATGTCGAGCAGGTTGACGAAGAAGTCATTGGTCAGCGTCCCGGGCCGTTTCGTGAACACACCATGCTGCGACTGTTCTGTGTTGGCACCCAGCACGCGCAGGCCGCCGACGAGCACTGTCATCTCGGGCGCGCCCAGGGTCAGGAGGTGAGCCTTGTCCACCAGCATTTCCTCGGCCGACACGGTGAATGCCTTCTTCTGGTAATTGCGGAAACCGTCGGCCTCGGGTTTCAGCACGGAGAACGATTTCACATCCGTCTGGTCTTGCGAGGCGTCCGTGCGACCCGGGGTGAAGGGCACCTCAACCGCGTGACCGGCAGCCTTGGCTGCCGCCTCGACCGCTGCACAGCCGGCCAGCACGATGATGTCCGCCAGGGAGACCTTCTTGCCGTCGGACCGCGCGCCATTGAACGCGCTCCGGATGCCATCCAGGGTCTTGAGCACGTTCGCCAATTGGGCAGGTTGGTTGACCTCCCAATCCTTCTGCGGTGCCAGACGAATGCGGGCCCCGTTCGCACCGCCGCGCTTGTCCGAGCCACGGAACGTCGACGCCGACGCCCACGCGGTGGTAACCAACTCCGCCACTGACAGGCCCGAGGCCAAAACCTTGGCTTTGAGGTCGGCAATGTCCTTGGAATCGATCAGGAGGTGATCGACCGCGGGGACGGGGTCCTGCCAGATGAGATCTTCGGCCGGAACCTCAGGGCCGAGATAGCGTGCGCGCGGGCCCATGTCGCGGTGGGTCAGTTTAAACCAGGCGCGGGCGAAAGCGTCAGCAAAGGCCTGCGGGTTCTTGTGGAATCGGCGCGCGATGGGCTCATATATCGGGTCGAAGCGCATCGACAGGTCAGCCGTGGTCATCATGGGCCGGTGTTTCTTCGATGGGTCATGGGCGTCCGGGATCATGTGTTCCGGCTTCACATCCTTGGCCAGCCATTGATGAGCGCCGGCAGGACTCTTGGTCAGCTCCCACTCGTAGCCGAACAGCATGTTGAAGTAGCCCATGTCCCATTTTGTGGGGTTGGGTTTCCACGCGCCTTCGATGCCACTGGTGGTGGTGTGCACGCCCTTGCCAGTGCCGAAGCTGTTCTTCCAGCCCAGGCCCATTTCTTCCAGAGGGGCGGCCTCGGGCTCGGGGCCCACCAGTTTCGGGTCGCCCGCGCCGTGCGCCTTGCCGAAGGTGTGGCCCCCGGCGACGAGCGCAACGGTTTCTTCGTCGTTCATACCCATGCGGCCGAAGGTCTCACGCACATCGCGGCCCGAAGCCACGGGGTCGGGGTTGCCGTTGGGACCTTCGGGGTTCACATAGATCAGGCCCATTTGCACGGCAGCCAGCGGGTTCTCCAGCTTGCGGTCTCCGCTGTAGCGCTTGTCGCCCAGCCACTTGTCCTCGGAACCCCAGTAGATGTCTTCCTCGGGCTGCCAGATGTCCACGCGACCACCGCCGAAGCCGAAAGTCTTGAACCCCATCGATTCCAAGGCGACGTTGCCTGCCAGGACCATCAGGTCGGCCCATGAGATCTTGTTGCCGTATTTCCGCTTGATCGGCCAGAGCAGGCGGCGTGCCTTGTCCAGGTTGCCATTGTCGGGCCAGCTATTGACCGGCGCAAAACGCTGGTTGCCGGTGCCGCCGCCACCACGTCCGTCACCGGTGCGGTACGTGCCCACGCTGTGCCAAGCCATGCGGATGAACAGGCCGCCGTAATGTCCCCAGTCGGCCGGCCACCAGTCCTTCGAGTCGGTCATCAGCGCGGACAGGTCCTTCTTCAAGGCGGCCAGATCAAGCTTCTTGAATTCCTTGGCGTAGTTGAAATCGGGGCCCATCGGGTTGGAGGCCGGCGCGTGCTGGTGTAGGATGCCCAGGTTCAGCTGGTTGGGCCACCAATCGCGGTTCGATGTGCCTCTGCCTGCAGTGGTTCTGCCGGACTTGCCCGTTATCGGGCACTTGCTGTCTTCGTTCATAATATTTACTCCTTTCGTCGAACTGGTTTCATTGATTTTATTGATCCAACCGGCTCGTGAATGTATCGTGGAGCCGCTCCTCATCAGCGAAAATGATCTCAAATAGAAGCCGCGTCGTCGCGGTGAATCAGCCTGCACGTTTTCGGCGGCACTCCTTACAATATCCATAATATTCGTATCTCATTGCGACGGGCTGAAAATCTGTCTTCTGCTGTATCTGCATGTATGACAGCGAAATCCCGCCGGAGAGGTCTTCAATCCTGCCGCACTTCTTGCAGATCAGGTTGATATGGTTCGATATGTTGATATCATACCGGTTGTCTTGGTCGTAAAATTCAAGCTCCTGGATCAACCCTTCTTTTTTCAGGATGTCCAGGGTGTAATAGACGGTTGACACGCTGACCTGAGGCAGGCTTTTCCTGATCTTTTTCAATATGTCAGCAGCCCCGGGATGCGTCATGTCCTTTGACAGCAGGCTGATGATCGCCAGTCTCTGAGAGGTCAGCTTATACCCCCGCTCTCTGAGCCTTTTTTGCAAGACGGTTTCAATTTCCCGAGGTGTCAAAGTATGTTTCATAAGAGTGCATAAAAGTTAGGAATGGTTCCGAATTAGACTAATTATAATCATGACGGCTCTCTTTGTCAAGGTATGCCGTCATAATGAATTGGATTGATGCACTACTACGATCGCGATGTGCCTACCTCCCCTCGTAGCTCTTCGAATGTTCCTTATGCCTCCCAATTCTCAATATAGGTCTTTGCCAGTTCCTTTGACCTGATCACGAGAGTGTTCTCCGCGTTGTTCTTGCTCCGCCATCTTTCGTGAAGTTGAAGCTACCGGTGATGACCACAGCCTGATCGATGACCATGTTGTGTGCGATTGCGGGCGGCTCCATTTAATATTTTATCGAACGACTTGAATTGCTATGACTATTAGAGAAGCTATTTGACAACATACCCCAAGAAATACCCCGACCTTGCTTTAGACAAAAAAAGAGCTGATGCCTAATTTGGATCAGCTCAATACCACACATTGCACGAAGTTCTATTTGCAAAAAAAAAATAAAAATATTATTAAAATTCAGGTACTTAAATGGTGGAGGCGGTGGGATTCGAATGGCTTGTCCAACTGCTTGATATTCCTATGTTATTTTTAAATTATATTACGACATACCCCAAAGATATACCCCAAAAATGCTGGATGTCATAAGACCTAGTTGGACTAATACGTTTATAAAACATCAAGTGAACGATAAAGTAAGGCTGTGCATTTCACGCAATCTCAGGCCCTCCTTATATATTTCAATCGAGGAGGCCAAAGGGTTTGTTTAAGTCCTTCATAAACATTGAACACAATCGGGCAAATGGAGCAATTGGAAACCGCCTGGTTTATCTTAAAGATGAAATCTCGTTTATGGAGATGCGGATATGATCGGCAATCACGTGGGCGGTTTTCGTAAACTTCGCAGCGATTGTTCTTTAAAAAGGGGCAAGGCTATTCATTGAAAACAAAGCCTTCTCCGTCGTCATTTTTCAGAAGAAAACGCGACCGGAATTCACTTGTGGTCAGTTCGAATTGGCGAGCCAGTCTCTTTATGTCAGTTACCGACAGATTCGGTTGAATCACCTTGCAACAGTTCCCGCACTGAGTACAATCAATTTGAGTTGATACTTCTTTGTAGAGATCGTGGACCGTTGAATCAATCCTTGCAATCGATACGTCAGACCCCTTCAGAAAACAACGGAATGCCCAGTTTGCATCTTTTCTGCGTAGTGATAATTGTTCTATTATTTTAATATTAGTTTCGATTCTCATCTTTTTTTTCTTGCAGAATGATTACATCATCCGCGGAACGAACATTATCACAATAATACAAGATGAATAATGCATCATCGTTACATAGTCGTCATGTGCAGGTTATAGCAGGAAACAGAGGCGAGAGTTTCCTCCAAAAGGATGACAAGTTCAGTTTATAGTCAGCCTTTAATAAATTTTGAAATCGATATATTCCTGGATTTTGAGAAAATCTTTTTTATTATTTGTTACGACAAATGCACCTATTTTGCGCACCGTGGTGGCTATGAGAATATCGTTTGTTATCCTTGATAAAAACATTTTCTCAAAACCGTATTTCTTGCCAAGTTGAGCAATGACTTTTCCCGTCTTCTGCCAGTCCGTCTCATCTGGAATAATGAGCCTACCCATGCTGGAGAAAGTGTCGTGCATTTTATCAAGAAGCTTTACTGAAGAAACATCCAATGCACCAGCATAAAGTTCTTCCATTACAACGGCACACATATAGATCAGTGACCGTCCCTGACGGATTTCTATGGTTGGATGAGCAATGCCCTGGTTTATGAAAGGGATGTAGATAGACGTGTCGAGAACCAGTTTAACCGGATGTTCTGCCATAGACATCCTTTATTGCTCCTTTGCCTTTGATCGATCCGAGCATCGTTTCTATTTTTGTGTTTTCTATGATGATGTCTAAAGCCATTGTAATTGCCTCAGTGTCGGTTTTAGCATTCACAATCTTCTTGACCCTTCTAATTTTATCCTGATCGAGGATAAACTGTTTTCTGATTTTTTCTACCGTGCTCATATTCTCACCTCTGATGTGTATTATATATAAAATTATACACATTGTCAATAATAAAGCTGTTAAGACAGCCACAAACAACATGAAGGGGCCTTTCAGAGGGGAGAAATAGACCCTTAATCCCTTAGAATTTATCTTTGAGAGATCAATAATTCGACATGAAAAGTGCAGTTCCCCAATTAGTGCACTTGTTGTGGACTCCTTCCTGAAGCTGTGATTTTTTACTCACATCCACACACGTCACATTTCTCCCGGAAACGGTTGGCAACTATCCAATAAATACCCATTCATCTGCAGACAAAATAACTTTGATCCCAAATAACTTTGATCCCATTGACATCCTGCCGAATGGGGCATAGAATCTAATAAAAAAATGTCCATCCAGAAAATTGGTATCAAGTGAGGTTAAGGCTTCAGTATAATTAATTCAATAGTGACTAAGAGGTGGAACATGAGCGAGTATCCATACGAAATTCATCTTTTGCTTCGACTTATTTTAGCAATGATATGTGGTGCAGTTTTAGGATACGAGAGAGAACGGCATGGAAGAAGTGCCGGCTTGAGAACTAATCTCCTTGTCTGCGTTGGAGCGGCATTAATGATGGTGGTTTCAAAATATTTCTACTATAAACCCGGTGAACCTCTCAGCAATTTTGCTGTGGCTCTGGATCCTGCCCGGATTGGAGCACAGATTGTCACGGGCATAGGCTTTCTTGGTGCAGGGGTGATTATAAAGGAAAAGGGCGGCATAAGAGGATTAACGACTGCCGCAACTTTATGGTTTAATGCAGGTGTGGGAATGGCTTGCGGGGCGGGGATGCTGATACTTCCGATTTTTTGCACCGCCATAGGGATAATGTCTCTGACATCATTGAAAAGTTGGGGAGATAAAATACAACGGGACACATATAGAGTCGTCCACGTGGAGTGTAATGAGGTGGGAGACAAGGCGCTGCCTGCTTTACTGAGCTATTTTTCTGATAGAAAAATAAATATAACGAACGTCAATTTTAGCCAGAATGTAAGGGGAAAAAATGTCGCATATGAATTTGTAATCAAGGGTATCTGGCAAAGCAATGAATTACTCCATCATCTAAATCAAATGAAAAATTTGGAGTTCGTAAATCAAATCAAGTTAAGCTGATCCTGGAGGTTTCGAAAAGGTACTGATAGTAGCGCAATACTTCTTGGAAATGAAACTCCTATGGTATATAAACGATATTCATAGGGATTGAAGAAATATCCTCACTCTGGGAAATAATGTGTTCAAGGCGGATTCGCGTTGCCGATGCGCTGAGAATATCACTCGCTGCATTATATTTTGTAATGTAATTACAACGTCCACGTAAATCTGGCCAAGCTCCACGTCAATTGGGGGAACGAATCTGCTTTACCGCTCAAGCATGTGTTTTATGCACCTTTCAACCAGAAATCCGCAGAATTTTTGATTAACCGCTTTAACAAGTTGTAGGTGGAGGTCGCACTTTACAAAAGATGCAACTACTGCGAATTACAGAATGAATCAAACATGTCGACTTTAACTCAATTATGTTAACGTTCCACCTATGCAGCCTCTGGGTACTCATGCCTGTAATAGCACTTGTCACATTTCCCCGGCATGAGAGTTCCTCTGGGGCCGATCTTTTCTGCAGGTACCATTTCATCTAAACCTGGTATCTAGTCAATTCTCTAAACGAATGATTTGTTGAACGGTGTGCTTTCGTGAATTCCAAACGATTATCACGGAGACCTGCTGGAAATAGCTGATACTGATGATGAGGCAAACAAAAAAACCCGCGGAGATATCACCACGGGTAGAAATAAATTTCTTAAAAAACTCTTTAAAATAAATAACTTAAATGGTGGAGGCGGTGGGATTCGAACCCACGTCCGAAAACCTTCAGACAGAAGCTCATACATGCTTATCCCCTCATTTGGATCTCGCCTCATCCGGCGCCTTGGGGAGAGCTCCAGAATCGGCCAGCCCGGTTTTTCTCGTCTCCCCGCCCCGGACGAAGTCGGGAAGACCAGCCTGATGTGTGACGTCCCTTCGGCCGCTCAGGCGCCGGCCGGGAGACGCGCTAGCCTAAATTAGGCAGCGAGTGCCAGTTCTTGTGTATTGGCAGTTGTTGTTTGCCATGTGTTTTACGAGCCCCATGGCACCTCGGCATGCAACTCCTGACCTCTCGGTCCCCGTCGAAGCCTGTCGCCCCCTTTTTGATGAAATTGAATCTGCTTTCGCAGTAAGTCGAGAAAGTTTGGACACAAATCAACGTTAACAAGCGCAAGAAAGGATAGAGTAGGAGGGAATTTATCCCTGCGCTCATCCGCGTCAATCTGCGTCCAAAGCTCAATTCTTTGTATGATTTATATTACTCCATTTCTCTTTGAGATTCAACAGCTTTTCGGCGTCGGCCTTACACACGCCGCTGATCCTGACAATCTTGTCCCGCGACGTACGGCCGCTTACGATCTCGACCTGTGACATGGTAACAGAGAGCGTATCAGCGAGAAACCGGATGAGTGCCTCGTTCGCCGCGCCGTCCACGGGTGGTGCGGTGAGCCTGATCTTGAGTTCGCCATTCTCCATCCAGGTGATCTCATTCTTTGAAGCGCGGGGCTGGATCCTGATTGAAAGGGTAATAGATTCCGCAGCCCCTTTATCCCTGGGTAGGCTCTTCCTTGACTTCATCACCGGATTCCTCGAAGCTGACCATTTCCAGGTGCATCTGGATAACCTTCTTAAGGTCCTGCAAAAAATGGTGCTTGTGCCGCTTCAGGTTCAGGATGTCTGCTTCAAGAGTGACCTTCTGCTGCTGAGAATCACTGACGATCTGCTGGCTACGGACCTCCGCATCTTTGATGATCAATGATGCTTCCTTTCTTGCGTTCTCCTTAAGGTCTTCCACGAGCTTCTGGGTCATGAGCAGCGTGTTCTTGACCGTCTCCTCTTTCGCGACAAGTTCCCGCACCCGCTCGTCATAGGTCTGGCGGAAGTCCCGCAGTTCCATGACTTCTCGCACCAATGTTTCCATTTCGTCCCGCACGAGATCGAGAAACATCTCGACCTCGGTCTGATCGTAGCCGCGGAAACCGACGTGGAAGCGTTTCTGTTGTATGTCTAGCGGCGTCACCTTTATGCCATTACTCATGTAATTGCCCTCCTTCAGCCGAATCGCTCTTCCCCGTCTATCCCAAGTATCGCGCAAAGCGATAGAGGTTCTTGATCAATGCATACTGTAAAAAGATGATAATAAGAATCGCTATGAAAGGTGAGAAGTCAATCCCGATGCGGTATGACGGCACCAGCTTTCTAATCGGTCGCAGGACCGGCTCTGTCATCCTCGTCAAAATCTGCACGATTGGATTATACGGGTCCGGATTCACCCAGGAGATAAGAGCCCGGATAATGATGACCCACATATAGAGGTTCAGCACTATTTCCAAAATCCTGGTAATACCCATGACGATGTTGTCCATACTTCCTCCCAAAATTCATTGCGAAACTGATTTCCTGTGCTACAATTCTTTTATATCGAATTTGTCACACTCAATCCGTGTCCGCATCAAAAGTAAGCCTAATCTACTTCCCCAGCTCTTTGCTCCTTGCAGTCGCGGCTTCCACCGCGTTCATGAGCGTGGCTCGAAGCTTCCCCTTTTCGAGAGCATGGAGTCCCTCAATCGTGGTTCCACCGGGAGACGTGACCATGTCCCTGAGCTTCCCGGGATGCTCTTTTGTCTCAAGCACCATTTTGGCCGCGCCGTACACGGTCTGGGCAGCAAGCTCGAGCGCGAGCTGTCTTGGCAGACCGGCCTTTACCCCTGCATCGGATAACGCATCAATGATCATGAATACGTAGGCGGGCCCACTGCCGGAAAGTCCGGTTACGGCATCCATAAGTTTCTCGTCAACGACGACGGACCTGCCCACGGAGTTGAATATATTCTGCGCCATGGCAAGGTCATCGACCGTCGCGTTCTTCCCGCCTGCGAGCGCGGCCGCACCTGCAAGAACGAGGGCTGGGGTGTTCGGCATCACACGCACCACGCGGGAGCCATCCTTGAGCGCTTTTTCAATTTTCATGATCGCTATGCCTGCAGCAATGGAAATTACGAGCTTCTTATCATCAACCGCGGTGGCTATCTCTCCAAGAACCTTCTCGATCACGGGGGGCTTCACGCTCAAGACTATGACTTCTGCCTCGAGCGCCGCGTCCACGTTGCTCTTATGCATAAGAATACCATAGGTCTTCCTAAGATGCTCCAGCCGGTCCGACGAAAGGTCGGTGACCAGGATCTGGCCCGGCGTCACCGTGCTTGCTGCAATTAATCCTTTCACGAGCGCCTCGGCCATGTTCCCGCCACCGAGAAATGCGATCTTTTTATCTATCACCATATAACCTCCGACACATAAGCAAGTGAAAAATGAAAATTAAAAATTTTCAATCTTCAACCTCCAAATTCCAATTCATCATCCTCTCTCTCCGAAAATCGCCGTGCCAACGCGTACCATGGTCGCGCCTTCTTCGATGGCAACCTCGAAGTCCCCGGTCATACCCATCGAAAGCTCTTTCATGGATACACCGGGAATATTCTCTCTTGCGACGCTCTCCGACAGTTCACGCAGTTTTTTAAAATAGGGCCGCGAGTTCTCGGGACTGTCAGAATAGGGCGGCATGGTCATCAGTCCCTTGATCGAAATATTCTTGAGCTTTGCCGCTCCTTTGATGAGGGCAGCAGCATTCTCTGACGCCACGCCGGCCTTGCTCGCTTCACCGGAGATACTCACCTCGATCAGCACGTCCTGCACCTTGCCGATCTTCGCCGCCTGCTTGTCGATCTCCTTCGCAAGATCAAGGCTATCGACTGAATGAATCAAATAAAAGAGCTTGACAGCATACTTTGCCTTATTCGTCTGCAGGTGGCCGATGAGATGCCAGCTCGCAATCGGGCCTAGCTTCTCTATCTTTTCTTTCGCCTCCTGCACGCGGTTCTCGCCGAGGATCAACGCTCCGGCATCCACAGCCTCGAGGATACTGTCGACATCGACAGTCTTGGTCACCACCACGAGTTTAACGGATGGGAGGTCGCGCCCTGAGCGTTTTGCGGCAGATGCAATCCTGTTTGTGACCGTTTTGAGGTTGTCTGCTATCGACATAGAAAAAAGCTTCTCTCACAAGAGACTGCTAAAAAATATTTAGGATCTAAGAAAGCCTTTCCCAAATTCAATGCAAGGACTTCCTCGCAACCTTTGCGCCCTTGATATAACTTTGCTTCACTTTTTTATCATGATCACCGACAGCATCCTGCCGGTCCTGCCCTCGGCACGAAAAGAGTAGAACAAATCGCTCCTGCATGAGGTACAGAGTCCAAGGGAATGAACATTTTTCGCTGATAGGCCGATTTGCGCGAGCTCAAACCTGTTCAGTTTGACCAGGTCCAGGCTCCACTTGTCACCGCCTCGGGCGGATGCCGCTTCCTTCCATAGCGAAAAAGTTTCCCGAACGGGCCCCATCACCGGCTCATCGACCTCGTAGCACTCGGGCCCAATCGTCGGCCCGATCGCCGCTATCATTCGAGACGGGTCGGAGCCGAACTCATTCTGCATTTTCGTCACGGCCTTCTGGACTATCCTCTTTACGGTGCTCCGCCAACCCGCATGAACTGCTCCAACAGCAGGAGTTAAGGGATCAACGAGCAGCACCGGTACGCAGTCAGCTGTTTCGACGCCGATTGCCATCTCGAGCGTGTTTGTGATCATGGCGTCGGCCTGAACAGTCTTCGTCTTATTAAAGTTCTGATCGTCCACTTTCACGATATGATCACCATGTACTTGGTTCACGGTGACGAGCCGCTCCGGATTGATACCAAATGCTTCTGCTAATGCCTCCCAGTCATCTGTCAGCTTGATACCGTTGTTCCTGGCCCCGAGCCCCCCTTGCCTTGTAGTGAAGGCATGCTTTATCCGGCCGACCTTTTCCAGAGCAGGGATAGTTATATAATGAATATCTTTCTTCGTACCGGTACCCATATTTACCGAAACCCTGCATAATTCTGAAGCTCAAGGATTTAAATCCATTTCAAGTTTGACTATTCGATATTATTTAGAGATTATGAATTCGAGTTTGATTCTTGTTCTTTACATACTCCACACGTCCTGCACGAGCCAACCATGCACGCCGGCGTGAACTTGCCTTCAACCGCTCGCTCGTATTCATTCCTAAGATAATCTTTCCGCACACCGATGTCAATAAAATCCCATGGCAGGAGCTCGTTAAACGCTCTCCGCCGTGTGACGTAAAAGTCTGTATTAGTTTTGAGCTCCCTGACTGCACTTTTCCAGTCACCGTTTTTCTCATGCGCAGTTTTGATGAGACTTCCAATCCTTCGATCGCCGCGCGCGAGGAGGGCCTGGATGTACTCCCATTTCGGAAGGTCATGGATGATGTTCATGTTCCCTATGGTCCGCACGGCCTTTTCAAGATACTGCTGCTTTTTGTTCAAGCTATCAACGCGCTCCATCGGCTCCCACTGAAAGGGGGTAAAGGGCTTCGGTACGAAGGAGTTTACCGAGAGCGTGATCCTACCTATCCTGCCCGCTGGCCGTGCATGTGTGAGCTGCACTTCGCGTACCTTTTTGGCGAGCGTAATGATGGCGTCTACATCCTCCTGTGTTTCCGTCGGTAAGCCCAGAATGAAATAAAGCTTGAGGTTCGGAATGCCGCGGCCAAATATCATGTTAGCAGCGTGAATGATATCAACCTCTGTAACGCCTTTGTTGATCACATTCCTTAGCCGCTCAGAGCCGGCTTCAGGTGCGATCGAGATGGTCTTATGTCCGCTCTTTGCCAGACGATCGATGAGCGCCTCACCTACCGAGTCTGCGCGAAGAGATGAGACGGATATTCCGCCTTCGATTGCGGAACAGATATCATTGATATTCGGGTAGTCAGACAGCGCCGCACCAACCAGGCCGATCTTTCCGCAAAGCTCATCCGCCTTTCCCGCCTTTTCCATTGCCCTCTCGATACTGAGATTCCGCGGCGGGAGGTAGATGTAGCCGGCCATGCAGAAGCGGCAGTGCCTACCGCAGCCGCGTGTTATTTCCGAGAGGAACATGTCGCTAAACTCCGTGTTCGGCGTCAGGATCACCGTCGTTGCTGGCGTTCTGTTAATGTCCTCAGCAGTTCGTTTGACGATGCGGTCCGGAGCAGAAGGATCAATTATCTTTCGCTCCTTGATCGTGCCGTCTTCATGATATTCAACATCGTAGAATTCCGGCACGTATACCCCGGGTGTCCGGTTCACTGCTCTGAGCATTTCAAGGCGGCCTTTTCCTTTGTTCTCTCGATAGGCATCAATAAACTCGTTCACGACCTCTTCACCCTCACCCGCGATTACGACATCGATGAAATCCGTGAGCGGCTCGGGATTAAAGAATGAGCAAATGCCGCCGAGAATGACGAGAGGATCATCATCGCTCCTGTCGCGCTTGAGAGCAGGGATACCGGAGAGACGCAACATTTCCAGGATATTCAGATAGTCGTTCTCGAAGGAAACCGAGAAAGCAAGGATGTCGAACTCGTCCATCGGCCGCTGGCTCTCGAGGCTGAACAGCTTCGTGCTGGTCTTGATATACTCATCTATGTCTTTTTTGTCGGGCAGGAACACCCGCTCGCACGCCGTGTCTGCGCGGCTGTTCAGGATGGCGTAGATCTGATGCACGCCAAGGTTCGACATGCCCACGTGGTAGGTATTTGGGTACGCGAGCGCAATCTCTACATCAGTGCCCTGTGCCTTATAGACGGTCCCGCGTTCAGCGGCAAGAAGGGCATCAACTTTTTCCTTGAGTTTCCGAGACATGAGGAAATTATACTATTGTTGGCTGCTTTGCGCAAAGTAATTTAGGTCCTCTGCTGCGACAGACCACTTCACGCGCCACTCCGTCACATATGATATAAATCATCCCATTGTGCTATCGTGAGCAGTATAATTAAAACAGCATAGGGAGCTCGTCAGCTATGGACAAAAGACAGACGCTCAGAATGAGCAGGGAATATGAAACCATGGAAGCCATGATTAGCATCTACTGCCGCGGGCATCATGGCAAAGCAGAAAAGAGATTGTGCTCCGAGTGTAATGCTCTTGTAGCATATGCGCGCCAACGCCTCGATCGATGTCCGTTCCAGGAGAACAAGACGACCTGTTCCAACTGCCCTGTGCATTGTTACAATCCTTATATGCGAGAGAGGGTCAGAGGAGTTATGAGGTATGCCGGCCCCCGCATGGTCTACCAGCACCCTTTCCTCGCCCTGTTCCATTTTGTCGACGGGTTTCGGAAAAATCTGCAATACACTGGTCTGCCCTGAGACTCTCTATCATCCGCATTTATGCTCTTATCCTGTCAAATTAACCTGTCGCATCACGGCGGACACTTTGCGCAGACGGATGTAAACAGAGACGTGCTGAGGTAGCGGTCGCCCCGATCGGGCAGGATCACCACGATCGTACCTCGCTCGATGCGTTTGGCCATCGTGAGCGCGCCGAACACGGCCGCCCCACTGCTCATACCAGCGAAGATGCCCTCCTGCAAAGCAAGACGCCGAGTTGTCGTGAACGCTTCGTCATCGTTCACATGGATAATCTCATCGGGAAAGGCCGGATCGTATATCTTGGGGACGATGGACTCCTGCATGTTCTTGAGTCCCTGGATCTTATGACCAAGAAAAGGCTCTACTCCCACAACCGCGATAGTGCGATTAAACTCCTTAAGCCTCTTGCCTGCTCCCATAAGTGTGCCCGTAGTCCCCATACCGGCGACGAAAACGTCGATCTCTCCGCTAGTCTGTTCGATGATCTCCCTCCCCGTTGTCTCGTAATGGGCTCGGATGTTGGCTGGATTGTCGAATTGGTTTGGCATGAAATATTTTCCTGGCGAATTTTCCCTCAGCCTCCCGGCAAGCTTAATTGCGCCGTCCGTTCCTTCGTTGCCTGGGCTTAGGACAATCTCCGCTCCAAAGGCCTCGAGGATCTTTCTGCGCTCGAGGCTCACGCACTCAGGCATGACGAGAACCACTCTGTACCCAAGGGCAGCGCTCACCATGGCGAGGCCGATACCCGTGTTCCCTGATGTGGCCTCGAGGATCGTATCCCCTTTTTTGATTCGGTCCGCTTCCTCGGCGCCCTTGATCATATAATACGCGATCCGGTCCTTGACCGAGCCGCCGGGGTTATTGCCTTCGAGCTTCGCGAGGATCTTCACATGTGGATTGCTATTAAGCGACTCCAGTTTTACGATAGGCGTGTTGCCGATGCTGTCAAGAACTCCCATGTCCGTCCCTTGAGAAATGATATTATGATTATTGGACTATACCAAAATGGTCAGCAAAATGTAAAGTATGTGTCAACAGAAGCAAAAGGAAAGAAATTATTGATCGGAAGACAGGACGTAGGTATCTCTTACAACTCATACTGTAAAAACGTCTGAAACGGTGTAACGATCAGCAGTATAGAGGATGATATCATCTGCGCCAAACCTGCCGTGTGTCTTGAGCGCAACATCGGGATGGTTGTTCTGTTCCGACAGGTGGGAGAGACAAGCCCACTTGAGCCGCTTTGCCTGGGACGCACGGCGCAAAATGTCGGCGGCCTCGATGTTCGAGAGATGGCCCCGAGGCCCTTTGATGCGCTGCTTGAGATAGGCGGGATAGGGTCCCGCGGCGAGCATGTCCGGGTCGTAATTGCTCTCAAGGAAAACCGCATCAAGAGATGAGACGAGATGAATAAGGTCCTTGAACACATGGCCGAGGTCGGTCATGATCCCGAGCCGCTTCGAACCAGAACTCACGATAAAAGCCGCTCCATCCGCGCCGTCATGCGGCGTGGGGATCGCTTGAACGAGCACGTCGCCGAACCGGAGGTTGTCGCTCGACCGGAAATGGCGCACGTCCTTCAGCTTACCGAGCGTGCAACGCGATGAGGCCGCAGCGAGCGTGGCTGGCGTGACATAGATTGGGAGGCCATACTTTCTCTGAAAGACGCCGGCGTGCCGGATGTGGTCGCCGTGGTCGTGGGAGATGATTACGGCGTCTACCTTCCTGATGTCCCGCCCGTGGACAACGAGCCGCTCAGCAGCCTGCACGCCGGTGATGCCGGCGTCGAACAGGAGCTTCACACCACCTGTCTCCACGTAAATGCAGTTACCGTTGCTGCCTGACTGAAGCGAAATCGCGATCATGCCCATGGTCATCCGTACTGTATCAGTCCTTCAGAAGATTGTCAACCGGAATGAAAAGAATGCATGATCGCAAATGATCAATGCATATTCGTCATATCGCCTTTCTTTTCACCTCATCTTTTCCCCGTGCGGGGAAGGGTGATAAGAACGGAGGCTTTTTACATTCCGCTTCATCGCAATTTACAATTAGAGAGTATCTAAATTTCGGATAATTATTGTCCACGATACGACCGGCCTGTCTAAATTCTGTAAAAAAACGTCAAATGATTCCTATCTAACGCCTTGAAATGTGCTTTTACCGATTGGCAATAAATTTGCTTGATATTTATGTAAGGCTCTCGGCAAGAAGTACGTTCCATTTGGGAACGGAGTTCTCTAAAGAATATCGATAGCGGCTTTATGCCAGAGATCCAAGGCGCAATGTAAATCTCAGACATGAGTGGGCAACTTGCTCGAACAGGTCAAAAAACTGCCACATTGATAGCTGAGTTTTGACTTATAAACAAGTGTCAAACGACGGAAACCTGGCGGGAGGGAAAGAACGAATGATAGAGGTCAAAGTGAAGTTGAACTGTTGGGAGCACAAAAAATGAGGACGGCAGCCCGGAGGAGACAAGGTGCAGGGACTGGGCATATTCCCTGCGGCCACAAATTCAGAGCTGAACGGCGCTCACGGCGGCACGACCGCGTGCAGGGCATGCTGGGTCGTGGCGGGGTCTCTCTGCGGTGGTAAGATCCAGGGAACGTATGCGAAGAAGCTGTTGAACTGCTTGTGGTGCGATTTCATGAATGCCGTAAAGCGGTAGGAAGACCCTGGCCCTCTCGGCTTCTTACACATACGGCTCGGAATGGAACGGGCCCTTGAAAAACAGAATGGAACATGGACTTCAGCCCGCAATACCGTTCAAGATGCGCAGAAAGAAAAACATTAGAAACGAGACCTGCCCTTTATGAGTCGTTTACTGAGGCGGTCCTTAGGATGCGCTGCGCCTTATGATCACAGATTATTCTTGAGGGCTGTGCTGACCTGTACTATAATACCTGCCATGCTATAGCCGTTTGGACACGATCGTTTGGCCTCGTGCTCTTGTCACGGGACCCCATATCTTTATGCGCTCACATTCACCCCTTGATAGTATCAGTCTCGTCCTCGTGGACACCAAGACGCCTGGCAATATGGGCGCTGTGGCCCGGTGCATGATGAACATGGGTCTTTCGAGTCTCATTCTCGTGAGACCCCCTGCTGACCAAAACGGTGAGGCGCGGAAGCTTGCCGCTGGAGCGCACCTTGTTCTTGAGAATGCTCAAACGTTTTCCACGCTCAGGGAAGCCGTATCACACTTCGGGCTTGTGATCGGAGTGTCGCGTCACCAGAGCCGCTGGAGAAAGAACTTCCATATGCCAAGAATCCTGGCGGAAAAGTTGATGCCGTATCTATCCGAGAACAGGATTGCCATCGTATTCGGAAACGAGGTTAACGGTCTGGAGAACGACGACATCGCATTGTGCCATGAACTCATATCCATACCGTCTTCAAGTGCCTTCCCCTCGCTGAACCTTTCCCACGCCGTCATGGTCGTCGCATATGAACTTTACGTCGCCGCGCAGGCAAAGCTCCCGGCTTCGGACCGCACCCTCGCCCCTTCCGGGGAACTCGAAAAATTCTATGAACAATTGCAAAAATCGTTGCAGGACATAGGATTTATCGATAAGGCACATCCAGAGCATATGATGTTTTCTTTGCGGCAACTGTTCGGAAGAGCAAGATTGGACAGCAGGGATGTCAGAATCCTGAGGGGACTCTTGAGCCAGATAGAAAGGTCATCAAAGATCCAGAAAAAATGACTAAATCTGTTGCCGGTTTTATTGTCCGTCAAGGCTTTGCAAAGCACTCGTCGTCACTCTCCGACGATCTTCACTAAGACCCGTTTTCTCCGCCTACCGTCGAACTCGCCGTAAAAAATCTGCTCCCAGGGACCGAAATCCAGCTTCCCATCCGTAATGGCGACCACGACTTCCCGGCCCATGACCTGCCTTTTGAGATGCGCATCGGCATTGTCCTCGCCGTTATTGTGGTGATAGTGAGAAACCGGCTCATGGGGAGCGAGCTTTTCGAGCCAGACGTCAAAATCGTGATGAAGTCCGGATTCATCATCATTGATAAAAACAGAGGCTGTTATGTGCATGGCATTGATAAGAGCGAGGCCCTCATTGATGGCGCTTTCTCTGAGGCACTTCTCCACGTTCGGAGTGATGTTAATAAAAGCCTTTCGAGTCGGCACTTCAAGCCATAGTTCTTTACGATAGCTCTTCATCTGTGTAACTTTCTTACCTCAATCGGCCTGCCGTCTGAGGAACGTGGGCTTGTCCAGGTCCTCATTGTCAATGCCCAAGGCCTCGTTCTTGAAATCAAATGACTCCTGCTTGCGTTTCGGTTTTTCCAGAACGGCCCGGTACTCCTTGAGGCTTACAGGTCGCTTTACGCGCTCACGGATGCCTTCTTCATCGAATCCCGTGGCGATCACCGTGACCGTGACCTCTTCACTCATCACCGGATTGATCACCGCCCCAAAAATGATGTTTGCGCCCGGGTCCACCTCTTCCTTAATGATGGCGGAAGCCTCATTCAGCTCGTAAATCCCCATGTCATTCCCGCCGGTAATATTGATGAGCACCGCGCGTGCACCTTTGATGGAACCGTCTTCAAGAAGCGGGCTCGCAATCGCCTTCTGCGCCGCCTCTGTGGCCCTATTCTCGCCCTTACCGATGCCGGTGCCCATAACCGCCCTGCCCCGGCTCGACATGACGGTCTTGACGTCTGCAAAGTCCACGTTCACGTACCCTGGAACCATCACGACATCCGATATCCCCTTCACTGCCTGGCCGAGCACATCGTCAGCGAGCTTGAAAGAATCGAGGAGAGGGGTCTTCTTCTCTGCCAAGTTCAAAAGACGCTCGTTCGGGATAACTATGAGCGCGTCAACATTTTTCTTCAGCTCGGCAATACCTTCTTCCGCTTTGTGCATCCGGGTCATGCCCTCGAAGGAGAACGGTTTGGTGACCACGCCGACCGCTACGGCGCCGACCTCACGGGCAAGGTTGGCTATAACAGGCGCAGCACCGGTGCCTGTTCCGCCACCCATGCCAGCGGTGATGAAGACCATGTCGGCGCCGGCCATCGCAGCTTTGAGCTTATCCGCATCCTCGAGCGCCGCTGATCTGCCTATCTCTGGGTTCGCCCCCGCCCCTCGTCCGTTTGTGATCTTTGACCCGATCTGGATCTTGATTGGCGCCCGAGTCAGTTCAAGTGCCTGCATATCGGTATTCGCCACAATAAATTGTACGCCTCTGAAGTCGGACTGCACCATGGTGCTTACGGCGTTACTCCCGCCACCACCTACGCCAACCACCTTTATAACGGCGGGCAGCCTCTCTTCTTCAAACTGGAACATCCCGTTCGCCCTCCTCTCTTCATGTTCTCCGATTGTACCGGGATCTTTTTCTGAACGTTTTTCGGAGCTTGCATCAAATTCCATGATGTCCTGAAATCCAAAATTGAGATTGTCGTTCATCGAATTCTCCTCAGCTCACGTTATCGTGAGCAATTGTAAAATACAAAATTAGTTTTAAGTTTGCTTTTTGCAATTAAACCTTTACAATTTCCAATATTCAACGTTTCACTCCTCCTAGACGTATTCCCCCAGCCACTTCCAGAACCGGTTGAACATACCGCTGCCCTTGAACTTCCTCGGCGATTCCTGCTGGTTTTCAGCACCGAAGAGGACGAGCCCCACGCCCGTTGCGTAGATAGGACTATTCACCACGTCCATGAGTCCCCCGATGTTCTGCGGCGTGCCACGACGAATTGGCAGACCAAGGAACCGCTCAGCCGCCTCCTGCACACCTTCCATGAGCGCCACGCCGCCCGTGAGCACGATGCCAGAAGCGAACATGTCCTCGAAACCCGTCTTCTTGAGTCGCTGTTGCACCATGCTGAAGAGTTCCTCTATACGGGGCTCGATGATCTCAGATAGGATCTGGCGCGATAGGAGGCGCGGCGGTCTGCCGCCTACGCTCGGCACATCGAGGGTCTCTTCATGCTTAACGAGCGATGAGAGAGCGCATCCGTATTTGATCTTGATCTTTTCTGCCTCCGAGGCCGGTGTGCGGAGGCCGATCGCGATATCGTTCGTAAGGTGGTTCCCACCGATCGGTAGCACCTCAGTGTGCCACAGGCTGCCTTCAAGGAACAACGCCACGTCCGTAGTGCCGCCGCCGATGTCCACGACCACCACCCCGAGGTTCTGCTCCTCGGCCGTGAGCACAGCTCGGCTTGATGCGAGCGGCTGGAGCACAAGATCGTTCACGTGGAGCCCGGCTCGTGAGCAGCTCTTCACGATGTTCTGGATTGAGGTAAGCGCGCCGCTAATGATATGCACCTTCGCTTCGAGCCGCACGCCGAACATACCGAGGGGGTCCTTTATCCCGTCCTGGTCGTCGATGATGAACTCCTGGGGAAGCACGTGAAGAACCTGCTGGTCCATGGGGATATTGACGGCGCGGGCTGCGTCGATCACGCGCGCCAT